>CEUO01011594.1_pt1 | contig 107806 bp, 94 predicted proteins | sample 531391 | NCBI WGS metagenome assembly CEUO01 (sample SAMEA2622799, study PRJEB7988) | marine metagenome | isolation source: saline water (ENVO:00002010), including
GCTCACAGCTTACAGCAAGAAAAGGATAAAAAAAGATAAAAAAAAGTTAGATTATCCCTTGACTTTTCGCCGAAGTGTGGTAGATTGTTATATAGTTAAACAATCAAAGTTAGAAAGCTAAAAAAACCATGACCATCGAAACACTCAACACCATCATCGAGGACAACGCAACTGCCGCAGGACGTGGCGACGAACTCGCGCAGATGAATATTGAATGGGCAGTTCAGCAGCTCATCGAGTTGCAACGCGCCATTGCCGAAGCTCCGCCAGTAGAGATTTTCGCTGGAACGCTCGACAGCCTCGGCCAGCTTGGCGTTCGCAAGTAAAAAAAAGTTAAAAAAAAACTTGCATCGATTTAAAAAATCCACATACTTATTTGCATAACCTTAAAAAAAGAAAGTTAAAAGCATCATGTCCAAACCAATATCCGAACTACCTGTTGAACTCCAATCTCTCTTTGCCGAACTCAAAGCAGAAAAAGAATTGCTCGACGGCATTGACTGCTCACAGCTTGCCACTACCGAGGATGACATCCTCGACGAGGCTGAACTTCTCAAGACAGAAGTTGACTGTGACCCAATCGATGAAGATGACGAGGAACAGATTGAAATGGATTGCGTAAGTCCTGCAATGCTCGCCGCCTTCAAGTAAGGCGGGGGGCATTGTCGAAACCCCCCCCTGTTTATAAAACGAGCCGAAAAGCCTCTTTTCCAGAAAGCGGCGGGGGTGGTTTTCTTCAATCTGAAAATACAAACCTACATTACAATATAGACCCCCCCCTTATAAATAAAAACAATCCAAATTAATTAAAATCAATAATTTGGGGGGATAAAAAAAATAATCGGGCCACAAATGAGTTTATATAAATATAGCAGAAATAAATAAACTATATTAATTCATTATTTTTGTTTGGTTAGGTTTCCACTCCATAACCCATTTTGCTGCGCGGCTAAAAACATATTGATGTTGTTCTTTATTACAATCCTCTAAAACATTAGAAGCTCTACGTAATACAGTTTGCGCGGTATCAATAATTACAAGTAGATCTTGTATTTCTTTATTTAGATTATTAATTTTGCGCTTATATTCTTTATCAATATTTTTTTGCATATCCGTGGGAAACTAAATAACTATTTATATTTAATTTAGAATCATTGTCTAAAGTAATCAAAGTGCCAAGTACTCTACCAAATTTACCAGTTTTATCTAGTTGTGTTTGAATAAGAACTTCTTTTCCTCTTAAAAGTTCTTTTAGTTTAGCTTTAGCCATTAAACCTAATTGTTTTTCTTTATCTCTTTCTTCGACATTCTTAATACTGCGCTGTAATCTAGTTTCGGGGGCATTAATACCTAACAATCTTATTCTTTTTTTAACAAAAATGCCAAAGCCTAAGTCAATAGAACCATCAACTGTATCTCCATCTACTACTCTGGATAGTTTGAATTTATATTCGTACATAGTATCAATATATTATATATTGTTTCAATAATTTCAATTTCATTGCCGCCGAATTTATTTTGATATCATTCAATTATTTAGATATTTCAAATTTATGTCAATGCGCAAAGCATTTTTCACTAGAACCTAGTGAAAGATTTTGTAGAATATACAAAATGGCAACTTTTAAATAAATCGTGTAATAATATTCGTCATGGAAATTGACTTAACAAAGCAAATAGTTCAATCTAAGGAAAAAAAGACTCTAAACAAACCTTTTCGTCTACCAAAGGGCGAGAGAAAGAAATTTGGCGTATATGTCAAAAATGAAAAGGGTAATACGGTAGTAGTTAAATTTGGTGACCCCAAAATGGAAATCAGGAGAGATGACCCTGACAGAAGAAAGAATTTTAGATCTAGGCACAATTGTTCAGACCCTGGGCCCAAATGGAAAGCAAGATATTGGTCTTGTAAGATGTGGGAGCGCAAAAAGTCCGTCACAGAGTATTTAAGGGGAGAAGCTAGTTGGGATGATTGGGATGGAGAAACATTAGTTGAGCAAAGCTATCTTTTAGAAGTATTACCTTCTTTATCTTTAGCAGAGGCTATTGATGACGAAGAAGATGAAGGCTGTGGCTGCGACGAGTGTGAATGTGACAAAAGCGAGGGAAGATCTGGCCCAAAGTCAGGAGCGCAAACACCAGCTAAACCATCGGAGAGAAAAAAGGGTTCTTCTAAGAATAAACCTGGAAGCGCAGGAACAAAGCCCGACGCAAAAGAAAAAGCCGAAAAGGAGCTAAGTAAAAAAGGTAAAAAAGAATTGGTTTCAAAATCAGAAATTAATTTTAGCGAAAGAATCATAACTGCTTTAAAAAACAAAGTTAGTGAACACAACAAAAAATATAGCAGAAAGGTTACATTAACCCAATTGAAGAAAGTTTACAGAAGAGGGGCGGGCGCATTCTCGTCAAGTCATAGACCTGGAAAGACAAGAGGACAATGGGCTATGGCAAGAGTAAATACATTCCTGAAAATGATGCGAGGAGGGAAGGTAAAAGACGCTTACAGAAAAGCAGATAGAGATATTGCAAAATCTAGTATACTTCTTATTTATGATGAAACAATAGAGGATGAATTGAGTTTTACGGTAGAAGAGTTGCTAGAGGCCCAAATTGATATTCAAAATTATTGTGTTGAGCATGATGAGCTTTACAACTTCCTAGATGACCCTTCATTTGATGAAGATGACTATTCTGAGGCTGCACAAAAATACTTTGGGGGAATGAAGAGGTCCGATTTAGATGATAGTGATTTCTTGTTTCCTGAAAATAGATCCTTTCCTATTGTTACTCCAGCAGACGTTCCTGATGCAATTAGTAATTTTGGAAGAAAAGCGGGAAAAATGTCCTATAATGCATTTTTAAGAAGGTTGGTTAAGTTTGTCAAGCGCAAGGGGTCAAAGTTTATGGCTGCTCTTCCAGAGGCAACTAAAAAAAGAGTTAAAGAATTAAATGCTTCTGCTGATCCAATGGATCACATGTATGAAAGCAAAGAAGACGCTATTAAGAAAGCGAAACAAATGGGTTTGGACGGTTACCACGAGCATAAGATGGAAGACGGAATGACTATGTATATGCCAGGACCGAATCATGAAGAATTCTTAAAGAGACATAAAGAAATTGCTGAAGGCTACGGCTACAAAAAGAAAAAAAAGAAAAAGTCTAGCAAGAATTCCTAAAACCTTAACATAAAGATATAAGTTGTTATGAAAGTTTTTGTATTTATATGTCTTATTATACCCAGTTTACTCAAGGCTTTTGACCCTATCAATTATACATACAAGATTGACGCTTTAATTAACCAAGAATTAGCTAATCAAGGACAAACCCCAAATGCTCCCGCTAGAGATGAGGAGTTTGTAAAAAGGTTATATTTAAGCGCTGCAGGCAGATTACCTACTTATAGAGAGATTACAGAGTATGCTTCTGATACCTCGATCTTCCGTAGGAGGAATTTAGTTGAGAAGGTTCTTAATAGCGAGGCATACGTATCAAACTTTTATAACTATTGGGCGGATATCTTAAGAGTTAAAAGAAATATCTCTGGTAATGCAAATCGTTACGGAGCGGGAGAGGCCTATGTTCTCTGGATCAAGAATGCATTAAGAAATAATATGCCTTATGACGAGTTTGTATATAATCTCGTAACAGCGCAAGGGTCGTTTGGTCAAAATGGTGCTGTAGGGTATTATTTAAGAGACCCAGGAATGAATCTAGATAATACTGCTAGTACTATACAGGTTTTCCTTGGGACTAGAATTGGGTGCGCTCAATGTCACGATCACCCCTTTGATGAATGGACTCAGTATGAATACTATGAATTAGCCGCATTTCAGTGGGGCGTAAGCACTAGAATAAACGGTCAAGCTAGAAACGAAGTTTTAAAAAGACTGAAGGAAGATAAATCATTTGAAGATGATAAGGCCACTAAAGATGCTTTAAATCGTATTGTCAGAGATATGTTTGAGCCTATGAGCTATGGAGCACAATCTAATAATAATAGAGATATTCAACTCCCACATGACTATGCTTATGATGACGCCAAACCAAAAGAAAAAGTTATGGCAAGAACAATCATTGGGCCAGAGGTAAAACCACAAAAACAAGAACCTAAAATTAATAAATTTGGCAAGTGGCTTACTGCAAAAGAAAATAAAAGATTTAATACTACAATTGTAAATCGTTTATGGAAAGAGGTTATGGGGGTTGGTTTGATCGAGCCAGTTGACGATATGAATCCAAACTCAGTATCATCTAATCCAAAACTATTAGAATACTTAGAGTCTGTCATGATTTTAGTTGATTACGACATGAAAAAGTTTTTAGCTGTTTTATATAATACAAAAGCCTTTCAACGTCAAGCGGTTCAGTCTGATGTCCAATATGAAAAGTTTTACTATCCTGGACCACTGGTTACTCGTATGTCAGCAGAACAAATTTGGGATAATGTTGTTAATTTAATTATACCCAACTCTGACGATAGAAAAAAACTCCATAATCAAGAAAGGCTTGTGCAGGCAAGAAAATATGCACAGTCCATGCAAAATAAATCTACTGAAGAGTTGGTTGCATTAGTTAAGCAAGCTGTTGAGCTAGACAAAGACTTTGACAACAAAGCAAAAGAATTAAATAAACAAATCAACGAAACAAAAGATAAAGCAAAAGTAACTGAACTTAAAAAGCAGCTTGGTAATATTAACAGAAAGAGAAGGGACGCTAAAGAAGTCTTACTTCAGGGCGGAACTGATTTCCGCAAATTAAAAACAAATCATGATTATGATGCCCCGTGGAAAGGTTATGGTAAACATTTACTTAGGGCTAGCGAAGTAGACTCCCCTGCACCAAACGGACATTTCTTAAGAGAATTTGGTTCTGCCGATAGAGAAAGCATCGAGTCTTATCACAAAGATGCAACAGTCCCGCAAATTTTAAATCTTTTAAATGGTAATCTGTATCGTGAAATTGGTAATAAAAATTCTACATTAATGAAACACTTGAGCAAACATCAAGATGATAAAACAAAGCAAATAAAAATTATTTATCTTAGTATGTTATGTAGACAGCCTACAGAGAAAGAAATACAGTTATTTCAAAACGAATCTTTACAAGATATTATTTGGGTAATCCTCAACACAAAGGAGTTTATTTTTACATCATGAATCATTTGAACAGAAAAGAATTTGTATCCGTTGCAGCTAAAACCTTTTTAGGGGTAAGCGCTGCTCCGTTTTTAGCGCAAGCCCAAAAGATACCCACCGCCAAGAATGTTATCTATTTATATATGAATGGGGGGATGACTCACTTAGATACTTTTGACCCCAAGCCTGGAGCCGAAACGCAGGGCGATACTAAAGCTATTCGGACTAATGTTGATAATATCATAATTAGCGAAAACTTTCCTAAGCTTGCTTATGTAATGGATAAGATTGCTTTGATTAGATCTATGAATTCAACTACTGGAGCTCATAGTCAAGGCCAGTATTTATTCCACACAAGCTACAAACCAAGAAATACAATCAAGCATCCATTTCTAGGTGCATGGATAACTAAAATGCAGGGCAAGTATAATAAAAAACTTCCTGGAAGCGTGGGTATATCTACTCCCAGTAATTTAGCAGGCGCAGGTTATTTAAAGTCTGTGCATCAGCCGTTAGTGATTGGTGATCCAAATCAAGGGTTAAGAAATAGCAAACATCCAAATACATCTGAGTTAGATAAAAGATTAAAATTATTATCACAGGCCGAACAGAGTTTTCTTAATAGGTATAATCATTTGAATTCAGTTAAGGCTTATACTGAAATGTATGATGACGCAGTTTCTTTAATGTCTAGTTCTGATTTAAAAGTTTTTGATCTAAATCAAGAAGATTCTAAGATTAGAGATATGTATGGCAGAGATAGATTTGGCCAAGGCGTTTTATTGGCTAGAAGATTAGTTGATAGAAATGTAAGGTTTGTAGAGGTTCAATACGGAGGCTGGGATACTCATGTAAATAATTTTATTTCTGTTCCAGAGAAATGCGCTGTTGTAGACCAAGCATTATCCATGCTAATAAGAGATTTAGAATCAAGAGGTAAACTTGACGAAACATTAATTGTTTTAGCTACAGAATTTGGCAGGACTCCTAGGATTAATCAAAATGCTGGTAGAGATCATTACCCAAAAGCATTTAGCTGTCTAATGGCAGGAGGAGGAATCAAAGGTGGAATAGCCTATGGCAAGACAGACGATAAGGGAGAAGAGATAATAGAAAATAGAACTTCTATTCAAGATTTTAATGCTACTATTGCTCATGCTTTAGGTATTGACGGAAATGAAATTATTCACTCACCTTCTGGTCGTCCATTTAAGATGTCTAACGGGGGAGAATTCATCAAGGATCTTTTCGTCTGATTTGCACTTTTGTATTTTTAGTGTAAATTAGATTAGAATGTTTTCCAAAAAATTGCTACTCTTTTTTGGGGCGTTGTTGTTTGTCAACGTCTTGGGTGCAGTAGGCAATAATCCAGTTTTTAGGATTAAAGAATATCACATTAATAGTGGCTTTTCAGGAAAGCTTTATGACCTCACTTTAGATCAAGATTTAGCAGATCATTATTTCGTAATTGTTCGCGGTTCTAGATCAGGCACAGGAGGCCTAAATCATTCTCAAACTTATGCTCGAGTTCTAAAAGTTCCTGGGGGCAAGGGCGATTTAGCTGCATCTACAGCCAATAATATAATCACATTACAGCGCAAGCAAAACGTAAGCGTAACATGGGAAGGCGTTGTTACGGTTGTCGAATGTGTCGCAGAAGAAGACTCTAAGGGATTTAAATTACTAGATGCTAAAAGCACAGAAATGACTGGGACTGCCACAACTGGTACATTTACAAGTGGCACTAACTGGACAACTTTAGCTAATGTAGTTCCTTTTGGAGGTTTTAAAGGTGGAGGTGTTGAATATGCAGCCAACAATATGAGTGCTGGAAAAATAACTTCAGTAATGAGCAGGCTGTATCCATCAGGAACCAACACCATAAACTGGGTTAGACATGCTGGAGGTGAGACTTTAGTTACTGCAACAATGACTACATTTATTGTTGAGTGGGGATCAGAATGGACGGTTCAACACTCATATGTAAACGGCAATAAAGGGGGTCAAGCTGCAAATCAAACAACGGAGTATCAGACAGCTACAATTAATGAAGTAACACGAGCCAATACATGGCTATGGGCAACAGGAAACAGAGAAGATGCTGGGATAGGCGACTGTGCGGAAGCTGTAGTCGTAACATTAGGAGATGGAGTTACGCAAAATACCACGGAGACAAAAGTAGCAGTCGGTTCTGAATACAATGATAGGTTTCATTTTGATGTTTATACCTTAAGTCATTCTGATGCATCTGTAGAACATAAATTTAAAGCGGACGGACACGGAGGAGATCAAGACTTAGCTATTTCAATTACTACTGCAGCTGGCAGCGAAAAGTTTGCTTTAGTATATAACACTGTAAACGGCACAGGTACAGCCTTTCCAAGACCTTTGATGTGGGCGAGATTTACGGCGAGCAATACAATTACAGTATCAAGAGGTTATGTAGGCCAGCAATTTGTTGCATGGGTGCAAGCAGTTAATTTTTCTACTATTAAATACAATCCTCCTGGCGCTCCATATATAACAGTTACGAATAACTATATCAACCATAGATTAGGAGCATCACTTACAACTCCAACGGCCACAGTCTACGCCTCTGATAATTCATTATTACAACAAACTTTAAATCCAGACAATGCAGTTAATGTTCAATCGGCAGGAGAACAAACATTAAGATATAATTATAACGGAGCTACAGAAGCGACAATAACAGTAAATATTCAAGCTCCTACAATTCAAATACTCGGAGACAATCCATACAATCAAGAATTAGATTTGCCCTTTTTAGATCCCAAGGCTCAGTTAATAAATCCAGACGGCACAGTAGCAGTTGACAACATTACTAGCTCAACCAATATTAATATATATAAGCCTCAAACAAAAACAATTTATTATAATTGCACAGACCCAATTAGCAATCAAAGCTTTAGTATTACTAGAACTGTTGTTATTGGAAATACTTTACTAAGTAAGTGGAAATTAGATAAAGGTGCAAACGATAGAATGAAAGTTAATAATGGTACGATTGTTGGAGCTAATTTAGTTGGAGGTAGATTTCGCAAAGCGGTAGAGTTTGACGGAGATAATGATTATGTTGATTTTGGAACAGTCTCTGCAATGGTGCAGCCTTCAACATTTACCGTATCAATGAGATTTAAAAGAAAAGTAAATCGATCACAATCAACAAACCACCAAGTCAGAAATGTTTTATTAGCCCAATCATCTAGATCATTTAATGATAATTTTGAGATAGGGACAAAAGGCACAAAAATTCAAGTATATGCTGATACAACAGGCGGTCAAGATACTACCAAAGAAATTGAAGCTGGTATACAAAATAATACATGGTATCATTTAGTTGTATCATATGGTCAAGGTACAATTAAAGTATACGTAGATGGAGTTAAGAAAGCTACGTGGACTAATTTTGGAACTAAATTAGACTCGGCTCAAGGCTCTAAATTAAGCCTAGGGATAGCGCGCGTAAAGACAGACCCAAATAGCACCGCCAGCGATCAGATGTGGGGAGACTACGAGGGCTGGATTGATGATGTTGCAATTTATCAAACAGTATTCGCAGACTCGATTATTAGTAGACTTTCTACATCAGCTACATTAAGAACATGGACAAGGTCAGATTTTAAAGACAAGCTAAAAGAAGATAGTAGATATTCAGGTTTAGCAAACAAGATAGCCACAAGAAAAGGTATAACTGTTGCAGCGGCACAAGCTTTAATTGATAGCAATGATTTTGACGCAGACGGAGATGGACGTTCCAATCTGCTTGAGTATGCGTTTGGTAGCGATACGCTGGGCACCGACGAAGATGAAAAAGATAGACGGCCAAAACGAGGGCTAGATAGAACCAATGGTTATTTTCAAATTACATTTATTCGTCGCAAAACTGACGTAGCAACAGATTTAACATATACAGTAGAAAGAAGTACAGACTTATCGACATGGACATCAGCCAACGTAAGCCTTGTTAGCTCAGAAGATATCGGAGATGGCCTAGAAGAAGTAACATATAGATCAGATCAAAAATTTAATGAAGCAAATTCTCCAAAAAGTCAGTACCTTAGAATCAAAGTAGAAAGCAATTAAATGAAGAAGTTATTTTTGTATTTATTTTTAGTCACTCGTTTAATTTCATCGACTGAATATACTGGAGCCGTAGGCGTAACAAACATTAATTTGCCTGCTGGCTCATCTGCTTCAGCAAGTTATACTTTTTTATCTACGGCCTACAACCAAGACCCAGCTTATTCAGGTACTATCGACGCAATAAATGGAGCGTCTTTGACGTTGGCAGACTTTTCTCTGGCTGACTACGATGATCATGAGTTAACTCAATCTCCACATCTTTTAAGAGTTGTAGACGGCAATGCAGATGGAAATGCTGACTTAAGCTCTACAGTTAATGGCATGATCTTTCCTGTCATTGGTCATGTTGGAGATGTTGTTACAATAAACGCTACATCATCAGAGATATCTACTTATCTAGCTTTGTATGATGGAGTAGAAATAATACAAGCCAACACATTAGAGTCTTTATTTGGTGCGGGCGATGATTTTGTCGGCTTATCTGGAAAGCCTTCTTCTGGAGATAATATTTTAGTTTGGGATAGCGTGGGCTGGAAGGTATATTTTCATTACAATAACAAGTGGCAGACATTCGGAACTAGGTCTGACCAAAAGGCAACTATTATATATCCAGATGAGGGCATGATATATGTCAGAAGAAGCGATGCTTTAACATTAAGTTTTTCGGGATATATACCTAATGCAGTCCAATCTTATCTTCCTCCTCCAGATCATAAATTTTTAATGAGCAACCCATTTCCTGTAGCAATGACACTAAGTGAGCTAATAGACACTAGTTCAAACTGGGAATCTAGTAACACTGTAATAGACGCAGATCAAATTTTAGTATGGACAGGAAGCGCATGGGGCATTTATTTTTACAATGGCTCAGATTGGATAAATTCTTTAACGGGAGAAATAGACGATAAATCCATAGAAGCAGGAGCGTCGTTTATGATATTAAGATCTCAGTCTTTAGGTGTATCTGAAGGGTATAACAAGATTGATTTACCCGACTAATGAAAAAATACTTACTATTGCTATTATTGTTGCTTGTGGGATGTGCTTCAGAAACATCTAATAATATTTTCGAAACTCGACCTCTTAATGAGATAGCTGTCTTAAAGAGCCCTTCGTCTGCTTTGCCCAAAATGCCAAAAGTAGAGTATTCAATGAAGCCTATTTCAGAGCTTGAGGTTAAAAAAAGTTTAGGTATTCCAGTTTGGAAGTATGGACACGCTTTGCTTTCAGACAAAACTTATAGAAAAATTGAATTAAAGTCTTTCTATGAATTTAATAAATGGTTTAATAATTCAACTAAACAAATCTGGCATAAGAACCTGGGGGGAGGCTACGACTGTGACAATTTTGCATTTTTATACAAAGCGTTATTAGCGGTATCTTCATATAAAAACGAAAGCATTCACGAAGTTCTGGTGGGTGTGATTTATGTAAAACAAGTTCACGAATTCGGAGGAATCAAAACTGCAGACAACGCCTACCACGCATTAAACGTTGTAGGCACTTCTGGCGGCTGGTTTGTTTTTGAGCCGCAAACTGGATACTATGACAGATTAGAGCATTACAAAAATGAAATACTCTGGTGGATAATCTAGGTTACTTTTTATTTTTACCTATATCCGCCACACCTTGCCCTAAGATATATCCTACTAGAGGCGTAATAACTAACGTTAGTTCGTCATAGGTCATGTCTAATCCGAGAGCTCTATTTAAAACAGGAATGCTTACAGCAGCAGCCATTGCCCACCACTTTTTGCTTTTCCAGAACTGTTTTTCACTTGGGTTACTATTTTCCATGTGTAATATTTACACAAAGATAAATTAAAAATGAACATAGTAAATCAACTTGCTGTCATGTCTATCGATGGATCATGGGTTGACATAGTAAAGCAACTTGGGGTACCCACTGCAGTAATGACTGTTGTGGGGTGGTGGACCTATAAGCTTGTTGGATTTCTTAAAGAATTAATTAAGATTGAATTAAGGGAAGTGAAAGACTCTCTTGATAATTTATCCAGAAAAATCAGAGAGCTACAAGATGATATTGTTCGACAAGAGTCATTATTAAGACACTTATCAGATTTGCCTCCTGATTTTAATAAAATCGCTAAACGAAATATTAAAGACGATAGTGATTCTATCGGCTAAATGTATAAATATGAAAAAATTATTACTACCTTTTATATTATTATTTACAGCATGCTCTTCTAATAAGTGCGAATGCAAGCAAGAATGTGAAGATTGCAGCTCTTGCGAAAAATGCAGTTGTAATTAATTGTGAAGATTTTTTAATCTCGCAATAATCTCGCTTAAATTATCGTAATAAATTTTATTTACGGTTATTGAGCCTTTCTTGGGTCGAATAGTTATCCCCAGTTCTCTTCCAGGAGAAACTATGTCTGCGACATAATCCCAGGCGTATTTTTCTTTTAACCATTTATAATAAATATCTCGATAATCTCTTTCGCATTCTAATAGCACTTCTGAGTTTAATATGAAAGAAGTGTAAAGAGTTATGTCTCTGAAGCAGGTTGTACTGCTTGGTGGTTCAGTTAAGCTACAATCTATCAATGTCAGCATAATATTATTTACACATGTATATTTGTAACCCCAAAGACAATGTAGTTTTAATTTTGAGTCATTTTTGGACACCTATAAATATCACCAGTGCAAAAGAGGGCATTAAGAAATTAATGAGCCCAGATATTAAAGCTATATCAAATGGCGGAGAGCCTTTATGCTGGGAAGATTGGATTGATCCAACAAGAGCATGTTATTATGATAACCAACCATTTTTAAGAAGTAAAAAGAATATATTTCCTGTTCCAACAATATTACTAACATCCTCAAATTGGTCATACAAGTGTCAAGAAAAACCAAATATAGATTATTTATATTCTAGATATAAAGGTAGATGTCAAATTTGTGGTAAGAAACTTTCTGTCAAGAAAATGTCTATCGAGCATATCTTGCCCAAAAGCAAGGGTGGAGATAATGGCTGGATGAATTTAACTATGACCTGTAAGCCCTGTAATGCAAAAAAAGGTAATATATATCCATATGCAGATTATAAGGGATCTAGTCTGAAGGCTCCAAAGCCATTGCCTTATTTTCATTCATTTTTAAGACATAGGGATGAGTGGGCTATTTTTTTATTTAAAAATTTACCTAAATAGCTAATATATAACATGGCATCCGATAAATCTAAAAAAGAAATTGACGCAGAAATAACTAAAACGCTGGCTGAAGCCGAAAAAGTAAAGGCAGAAACCGAAAAGGTAAAATTAGAACAAGAAAAGATTAGATTAGATGTAGAAAGGGCCAAGCTTTATAATAAGGAGATGGCAATTACCGTAGAAGAAAAACAAAGGCAAGCTAGAAGAGAGGCTGCTTCAGACGAAGAAAACATGGTTTATCGTTTTAATACGCAAGTAGATAAAACGCATGTCAATGATTGTATGACAAAACTTACCCAATGGTCAAGAAGGCACCCCAAGTGTGAGATCGAAATAGTTTTCTCCTCTGGAGGGGGTTCAATTATAGAGGGATTTGTATTATTTGATTTTATCCAAGAGTTAAGAGCAAAAGGCCACAAAGTAACTACGGGCTCATTAGGCATGGCAGCATCTATGGCGGGTATTCTTTTGCAAGCAGGGGATCATAGGTGGATGGGCCACCAAGCGTGGATGATGATTCACAGAGCCGCTTTTGGCGCAATTGGTAAAACTTTTGAAATTGAAGATGAAGTAGCTTGGATTAAAAGGATTGAAGATAGAATCCTAGATATTTTTGAAAAGAGATCTCAGCTGACTCGTATGAAAATCAAAAGAAATTGGGATAGAAAAGACTGGTGGATCTCATCTGACGAAGCAATGGATATGAAATTAATAGATGAAGTAAGGGGGGCTATATGAGAACGGCGGCATTCATACCTATAAAAAGTAATAGCGAAAGGGTAAAAGGAAAAAACTTTAGATTATTTTTAGGTAAGCCACTATATCAACACATAATTCAACATGCCTTAGAAGCAAAGTGTTTTGAAAAAATATATGTAGATACTGACAGCAAAGAAATTCAAGAATATTGCGCAAGCCTTTCCGTGTCTACGATCCAAAGGGAGCCAGCTCTTGTTCGTAACGATGCCAATGGGAATGATTTACTTAGTCACCACTATGATCTTTATCCAGATTATGATTGTTATGCTCAGTTATTTGCTACGGCTCCATTACTAAAGCCCGAAACAATAAATTCTTGTATTCGTAAAATGCACTTGAGGTACCACAATGCAGATGATACATCTGGATTTGACTCAATCTTAACTGGAACGACTGAGTCTGGTTGGTTTTGGTATAATGGCCAGCCTGTTAATTTTAGACCAGGAATTTTACCTAGGTCGCAAGATGCTACTGGACCATTCAAGGAATCCACTGGACTATATGCAATCCTAGGCAGTTCATTAAGGAAGTATCGATGCAGAACTGGAGCTAAACCCATCTTGAGCGAAATCTCTCAATTAGAAGCTATTGACCTTGATACTGAACAGGATTTTAGGTTAGCAGAAATAATTTTAGAACAATAAAACCATGAAGGTTGCATTGTGCTTATCTGGTCAACTTAGGACCTATAAGAAAGATTACGATATTTTGTATGATAAAATACTGAAACCGTACTCCCCTGACGTATACCTTGCAACGTGGGAACAAGTTGGAACAAGTTGTAAAAGGCAAAAGTTTAATGTAGTTAGCGATAAAGAGCTTCCGTACTTAACAAATGACCACACTGACGAATTGATAGATTTAAAATTCATAAAAGAAAAATTTAATCCAAGTAAGCTGTTTGTAAAAAAGTTTTTAGATGAGTATTGTGATAATGTTATGGGAGTAAGGAGGCCAGACTATCTTAAGGAAAATATTAAGCAGGATATATGGGGCAAGTATACAATACCCATGTATTACCTTATGTATGAATGTAACAAATTAGTAGATGCATCTAAAAAAATTTATGATGCAATTATATATTGTCGTCCAGATGCACACAGAGCAGGCTTAAGGAACGTTAATATAAGGCTTAATGAAGTTAAAAGTAATAGCTTATATGTTATAGCAAAATCTGAAGCTGCACATAGAGGTATAAAGCATGTTAATTACTGTCCCGATAAATTTGCGATAGGAGACTCGAGTAGCATGAATTACTATATGTCTCTATTTCTTAAGCTTAATGACTATTGGTATACCGAACTTGGCGAACCGTTACCAAAGGGCGAACGAATGGGAGAAAAAATAATGAGGCATCACATCTTGTCTTCAGATTTATTTTTACAATATAGGGTATCTGGAGACTTACCTGCTTAAGCGTCTGGGTTTGTGTGCGGCAATTTTCCGTGCTTCTTTATATAGTCTCTAAGTTGATTCCCTGTAAGATACTTTAAATTTGGATCTAGTTGTTTTTTACTAATTTTTACCTTCATTTTACTTTTCTCTTCAGGAGCTTCTTGCTTTTTAACCTCAACCTCTTTCGCTTCATGCTTTATCGTTAGCTCGTGACCAATTGGTGTTCTTGATCCCAAAAATGGTTCTTGAGAATACTCTACGGCTTTTGAGTCGTCTTTAGTTTTTTTTTTATCACTTTCCATTGGCTGTTTTTTGCCAGTATATACGTGATACGCTATTATTAATGTGACCGCGAGCGGGTCAAATACAACAACAATAATTATTATAAACCATTTTACTACGTCATTAAGTTCAACGTTAAATGAATTAGCAATAAATTTAAAGCTGCCAATATCTGTATGCTGAATATCTTCTTTAAACTTTAATATCTTAGCGTCGTTATCTTTAATCTTTGAGTAAATTGTGTCAATATCTGGACGAGTATCAACCTTGGTTGTTGTTTCTCTATATTTCTCTACGTTAGCCAAAAACTTTTTATATTCTGCAGCAATATTTAGGTCAACTTCAACAAGCTGCTCTTTGATTAGTAAACGCTCCTCTTTTTGTTCCTCTTTGAGCTGTTCGAGTTTTGCTTTTTTATTTGAAAATAATCCACCCGAACTTGCCTCTAGTTCAGAAACAGCTGCGTCCAACTGTTTTAATCTAGAGTTTAATGCGTCTTGTCTTGTTCTTTGGTCTGCGACATAATTGTCGTATATGTCTTGAAATTTATCAATCGCTTCGTCTGCTTTGTTGTCTACTATATTTGCAGAGTTTTCTATTTTACTTATCTGCTCTCTGTTTAGCGCATTTTGTTTTTCTAGTTGTTCTATATTTGTTTCGTAAAATGAGATTCTAGCAGTAGTCTTGCTAAACGCATCACTTAAGAATCCGTAGATACCCATGCTTGTAATCCCAATTAACGTAACTGTTGCTAGCGTAAGATAAAATTTTAACCAAAGGCTAACTTTGTGCCAAGCTCTGTATAGAAAGCTCGCAGTCATTAATTTTCCAACTTCAAGGGAAGAAGCCATAATCAAGACTGGAATCATCGACCCAGCAAATAAAAGACCTATACCTCTAACGCTAAAAAATGCAGCGCACCCAGCAATAAAAATGGCGGTTAGCCAAAGCAAAAATCCAAAAAATTTATCGTTTCTCATGTATTATATTACACATTATTGAATAATTGATTGTTTTCATATATTATAGAATATGAAAAAATTCCTTAAAATACTACCAGCGTTTCTGTGCCTAGCTATAAATTCATTTGCCGACTTCAGGGTTGCGAATCATCTTCAGGACGTATCTGTTACTATTAAATCTGAATCAGGATATCAAAAGTCAGAGGGGTCTGGAGTACTTATTATAAGAGAAGTTGATGGGAAAAAGATTACCTTTGTGTGGACAGCGGCCCACGTAGTTGATAACTTAAGATCGGTTAGAGAGGTTATTGATGAGTCAGGAAGGCCTAGAAAGGTGGTTGAATTTAAGGATGCTCAAATTGTAAAGGAGCTTGTCGAATCAGGCAGAAGGGTTGGTGAAATTAAAATGGATGCAGCGGTAATTAAATATAGCAATGCAGATACAGGTCATGACTTGGCATTGTTAATGGTTCACGCACAAGACTATGGAAAAGATGGAGCCAAGTTTTATTTAGATCAAAATGAACCCATTGTACCAATCGGAACGTCTTTATTTCATGTAGGTTCCTTATTGGGTCAGATGGGGGCAAATAGCATGACTACAGGTATAGTTTCTCAGGTCGGAAGGATTATGGATAAAATGGAATATGATCAAACTACAGTAACTGCTTTCCCTGGGTCTTCTGGAGGCGGAGTATTTTTAACAGATGGAAGGTATATGGGCATGCTGGTTAGGGGTGCGGGAGAGGGATTTAACTTAGTCGTTCCAATTAGAAGAATGATTACTTGGGCCAAAAAAAATGATATTACTTGGGCAGTAGACCATAATGTAAAGATGCCAGCGCTAGAAAAAATTAAAAACATGCCCGTAGAAGACGCGGGTGTAAGCGGGTCGAGTAAGAATCATTCCAAAAAAAGGGATTTCCCTTACCTTATTAAAAGAGAGTTTCTGCAAATTCCGCTTTTTGATACTCAGGAGTAATTGTCTTGTTTATGAAATTTTTTAGGATAAATTTCAAACCAGTCATATTCCCTTTCAAGTTTCTCCATATAACGCTCAAAGGATTCGGGCGACAGTTGCCTCAAGAACTCTGGGTAGCTAATTCTTTGGGGAGGACTAGCTGGGCTAGGATTTATTTTATTTTTTTCAATACTCGTATTGTTTAATGTATTGCACGAGCATAACAAAAACGCAATTAGGGGAATGGTTTTTAGCAAAGACATTACTTTAATTTACACCTTATTTAGTGTAATATATATTAACCTTAACTAGGTTGGAATATGGCAAGAAGAAAAAAAACAAACAAGGATAGTCTAGTAGAAGAGCTTCAACAGGGAATGACCACCCCTCCTAGACCAAAAATAAGCATATCTGCTAAAAGGTTTACAAGCAAACAAAAGGAATTTATAGAAAGATCTTTGTCGGACAAAACAAAGATTATGTTTATAAGCGGCCCAGCGGGATCAACCAAAACTTACATGGCTGTATACTCTGCCCTTAGGTTAATGGGAATTGATGATGATCTAGACTTAATGTATGTTAGGACTGTTATAGAGAGTGCAGATAAGGGGATGGGGGCTCTGCCAGGAGATTTAGAAGAAAAATTTAATCCCTACATGGCCCCACTAATCGACAAGCTTGACGAAATGCTTCCCGCGAAGGCTTATGCCGCCAAAAAGGATTTGATGGCAAAAGACAGAATTCAAGCTATGCCAATAAACTTCTTGAGGGGCGCAAGTTGGTTAAATAAAATAGTCATTGCAGACGAGGCGCAAAACTTTACATTTAAAGAGCTAACTACCTTGATAACTCGACTGGGAGAGAATAGTAAGTTGTTTATTTGTGGCGACTTTATGCAAAGCGACATAAATGGAAAAACTGGATTTAAAGGAATGTTTGACCTTTTTAATGATGACGAAAGCAAGTCTCAAGGGATAGAATGTTTTTCCTTTGGAGCGATGGATATTAAAAGAAGTAAAATACTAAAATTTATTATTGATAAATTATCCAATAAAGAATAAGTGTAATTAGTGGCATGTTCCCGCCAGAAGTTATTACATTTATTGTGACGTTTGTTTTGCGCACAGTAGCAGAAAAATGGATGCAAGCTGGCGAAGACAGGCGTATGGAAAAAGCCATGGATAGAGACATGGCCGAAATGGAGGTTCAGGCTCAAAATAACGTAAGGGGCCAAATCCCCAAAATGATGTTTGGTTGGACTGCGGCATTATTAGCAGTACTGGCATTTACATGCATAATTGGAGTTAGGATTGTGGGTCCTCTGTTTTTCGATGTGCCCGTATACTTTGCATTTACAGAAAAAACCCAAGGTTTTTTATTTTTTGTTTCCTCTATTGACAAGATGCAATATATGGAATTGCCAGGTATAACATTTTTACCAGCAGATGGCCATATACTTAGCGCTATTGCTGGTGCATTTTTTGGAAAAATAAGAAAATAATGAATGAAGTAAGTATTATAACTGCAGTTGCGATATGTGTTTGCGGAGCCTTTGTTACTGGTTCGGTTGCATTTGTTATCAAATCGTTAATGAATGATATTAAGCAAGCTGAAACTACTGCAGAAAAGGGAATGGAATTTGTAAGGTCTGAAATTTTTGGCCTAAGAAAATCATTAGATGGATTTAAAAGTGAGGAAAGGCATAAAGATGATGAATTGAAAAATGTTATTGATTCTACTAAGGCGGAGTTAAGAGAAGAAGCGAAATCTGAGAGAATATATGTTGACACAATAAAGCAAGAGCTTAAAGATGAAATGCGCTATTTTTGGAATAAAACTGAGGAAATGTTAGAGACTCGAAGAAAAGACGTAATTGATCTGCATAAAAGAATTGATGATAATAAGCAACTTATCTTTGATAAAGTTGATCAATATTTTTGTAAAGGTCACCAACAGGATAAAGAATAATGGAGGTCATATGGGCAGCTTTAATTGGCGCAGGGGCAACTGTAGCCGCGACTATAATGAGTTTTTATTATAAAAATAAAAATGAATGCCTGCATAAATCGGAACTATTAAAAAACCATGTAGATCAAAATGCGAACGTTTATGCATTATTAGATTATACTATGGAAAAAATTGGGTGCGATAGGGTGCATGTATTTGAGTTTCATAATGGAGATACTTATTATTCAGGAAGCTCCCAACAAAAATTTAGTAGTACTTACGAAGTGGTTCAAAATGGAGTTAGTTCTGAGGCAATGAACTTGCAAAATTTAAGAATATCAACTTTTAATACATTAATAAAAGATGTTATCAAAAATGAATGCTTTCTTTGTGAAAGTATTGAGTCGGTTTCGTCACAAACAGAAAGGGCCCATTTGCAAAGGCAGGGAGTGAAAAGCGTTTATTCTTTTTCAATAACAACTTTAACAGGTAAAATTATTGGTATATTTAGCATTGATTTTGTTCAGTCCCAAAGGTCGCTAACCGAAGGTGATAAATCTTTTCTGCTAAATCAAGCGCTTATTTTAAGCGGTTATTTGTGCGAAGATTGAAAATCTTCACATTAAACCATATTATAAACATAAAATGAATATATTGTATTGTAGTAAATGTGGTTCTAAGAATTTATACGAAATCAATCCTCCTAATTTTTGCTCAAAATGCGGAGAAGGCCTAGGTGTCTCTCAGGCAAACGCAAGTCGAGTTCGGAGGCAAAATACGGTAGAAGTTGACGACCCCGATGGAGAGGATGTATTCTCTGTTCCAGATATTCGTAAATTAGAATATTCAATTGATGGAAATTACGATAATGAAGTTATCAGCTTTGGAGATATAGTTCAGCAAGAAAGTTTAAATCAAAAAGAAGGAAAAGGTCCACCTAAAAAAATGCGAAAGAGGGTCGTAGAAAAACCTAGAACAAGAAACGGTTCCAAACAAAAGGTTGATCCCATCAAGCAGTCTATGCAGGATTGCGCACCCACAAAAAGAAATATAGAGGGAGAGATTTCTGACTGAGGTGGAAGACCATATAAAATACGAAGATAAGGCTGACGTAATAGATAGAGAGTTAAAAAAAAGAAAGCACAAGTGGTTTCTTGACTCTCTTAGTTGGTTTGATTTTAATGATGTGTGCCAAATAATTAGGGCGCACATTCACAAGAAATGGGATCAGTGGGATCAATCTAGACCCATCGAACCGTGGATAAACAAAATCATCACCAATCAAATGAAAAATATTTTGCGCAATCACTATGGTAATTATGCTCGACCATGCTTAGGTTGTCCGTTTAACACTGGAACAAGCTCAGCTTCTGCAGATGATAAAACGGATACTTTTGCAGACAACCTATGTGGCTTTACGCAAAGCGGGTTACAGTGTAACGAATGCCCTCTTTATGCAAAATGGGAAAAAACTAAAAAGGCGGCGTATCAGATTAAAATTCCTTTGGCTATGGAATATCATTTTAACGAAGCTAGTCAAATCTCCTCGGGGGGAATATTTAACTTAGACATGGCTGTGGAAAAAATTCACGAAGAAATGAAACAGGCGTTGACAGAAAAACAATTTTATATTTATGAGATGTTATTTATTAAAAAAAAGAGTGATGAAGAAGTCGCTCAGGAGATGGGTTATAAGACTAGCGAAAAAGGAAGAAAGGCTGGCTATAAGCAAATTAAAAATTTAAAAAAAATGTTTAAGGAAAAGGTTGAGAATATATTAAGAAAAAAAGATATTATCTATGGCGAATGATGATAAAGACTTAACTGATTTGCAGAAAGCATATATTGAAGAAAATTATCAAAAAAAACCCGACTTGATTGCCCTAACAAGGGCTGTCTTTAATGATGATTCATTGGACGGTCGAACAAGAGAGGGTAGGATGGTGAGGGCCTACATGATTGAAAAAAGCCTGGATTATACCACTACCAAGCATAAGAAAGTAGACAAGATAAAACTTTCAGATGAGCAGTTGCAGTTTATAGAAACTTACGCTTCAGAGGGAATGTCTGCATTTGAAATTGCAAAAATGCTTTTTCCGCATGACCCAATCAGCCCATTAAGCAAGCAAACAATAGTTATTGCAGACTATATAAAAAGTGAAGTTCCAGGTGGCGTGGTTCAGGCTGAAAGCGCACTGGGGGTTAAATATGAACCACCTAAAAATTTAGAGCAGGTTGTTTTTGTGGTAAATCGTTATGTTGGGTCAAGTTTAAAGTTAAAAGAGTTAACGTTAAAAAATAAAAAAAACATAGAGTCTTTACTTAACTTTTTTAATTCTCCTAGGTTAGCTTTCGTGGTTAATAATTATAATGACTCTTTAGATCGAGAACTTTTTGAGGCTGAATTTGTTCGAGCTGTTTGGGATAAGCCCGACCTTACAAACGATGAAATTAATTTATATATTAACGTATGTGTGGACTACATTAATCTGAAAAATATATCTTCGCACATAGAAAAACTTAATAGAATGTTTAATGACGCAGAGGAGCAGCAAGATATGACTGTTAGGCTAGCGGAACTGCTTAAAACAAAAAGCGAAGAATATAATCAATGCGAAAAAAGAATGGAATCTCTAATACAAAGATTAAATGGAGATAGGGCAAAGCGCATCGCCTCAAAAAAAGAAGAAAATACATCTATATTAACTATAGTAAATTTATTCCAAGAAGAAAAAGAGCGAGAAATTATGCTCAAAATGGCGAACATGCAAAAAGAAGTCATAAGAGATGAGGCTGAAAATATAGAAAGCATGCCGTCTTGGAAGGCTAGGGTCTTGGGCGTGAGTAAAGGGGATGTAATATGAAATGCAAAATTTGCCAAAAAGAGTTTACTACAGCAAGGGGTCTTCATACGCATATTAGAAAGATTCATGGCTTGTCGCAGGCCGAGTATTATAAAGAGTTTTACCCAAGAAAAAGCTGGCTGACTAATAAGCCAATACAGTTTAAGAATGTAAAAGATTATTTTTCTAAAAATTTTAATAGCCCCAAAGAGTTGAGAGAGTGGTGCTTAATAGAAAAGCAAGATAAAGTCAAAGAGCATATTCTAAAGCTTTTAAAAGATAGAATCCGTGATGCTGAATTATCTTGCGCACCAAGCCATATAGAATTATTACTCAGGGGCCTGCCGACAATTGATATATATAAAAAGATATTTGGTAGCTATTCAGAAGCCTGTAGACAGGCTTCTGTTGAGCCGATGTTTCCAAGACCTATAAACCATGAAATATTTAGCCAAAAACAAGATATTGATGATATTGAGATTGTAATTGACACAAGAGAGCAAAAGCCACTAAGTTTTAAAAAATCAATCGAGCATAAGCTGGACTTTGGAGATTATACTTGTTTAGGTTCAAGATATACGAAAACATATATAGATAGAAAAAGCGAAAATGACTTTAAGACTACATTAAGTAAAGGTCAGCTAGATCGCTTCACCAGAGAACTGCAAAGGGCAAAAGATTTTAATAGTTTTTTATATATACTGGTAGAGGGTTCTATAGAGGATATCAAGAGGTATAATAATTGTACTTTTGGGGGAGTTAAGAAAAGTCCGCATAATTTTCAGCTTGAATTCATTTGGCACAACATGCGAATTCTCCAGCACGAGTTTAGGCAAAACTGTCAGTTTATTTTTAGCGGAAGTAGAGCTAACTCTACAAGGTTGATTCCTGTACTCTTAAAATATGGACAAGCGCTTTGGCAAGTTGACCTACAATATTACATTGATAAATATGGAATTAACTGTTAGAAGAAAAGGGTATGTTGGTCTAAGAAAGTGCATACCTGCATTTATTAATCTTTTTGGAAAAGGCCAGTTTATTCTTGATTATAACGGAAAGGAAGTATTAAGAAGCATGAAAGATTATGATGTATATCTAAAAAAACACAAAAAGTGGATGGATTTAACCTATGCTAGTGAAGAGGGATTTCTTGACCCAGAAGAGTTAAGGAAGTGGTAAAATGGCTTGGGATAAGGGAGTACAGAATATTCAAGAGCGCAGGGATATAAATGAATATCTCGCCAACTTAAAGGGTTTTGTTAATGAAAAAGAATCAAAGCTTCTATTATATGAGTTCCTAAAAGAGAATACTACTTTTGCAACAGATTTGATGTGTGGGATTAGACTCTTTCCTTTTCAGCATATGGCCATCAAGTCTATGTTTGAGACAGATTATTTTCTTGGTGTCTGGAGTAGGGGTATGTCAAAATCATTTACTACTGGAATATATGCGATACTTGATGCAATACTTAATCAGGGTGTCGAGATTGGCATTTTATCAAAGTCTTTCAGGCAGGCAAAAATGATATTTAAGAAGATAGAGGATATTTCTAAGAAACCTGAAGCTGCATTAATGGCTCAATGTATTACAAAAATATCAAAGCATAATGATCAGTGGACAATGGAGGTAGGGAATAGCAGGATTCATGCGTTGCCTTTGGGTGATGGAGAAAAATTGAGAGGTTTTAGATTTCAAAGAATTATTATTGATGAGTTCTTGCTGATGCCAGAAAGAATTTACAACGAAGTTATTATTCCATTCTTATCTGTTGTTGAAAACCCTACTCAACGAGATGACCTTTATAAGGCAGAAACTAAAATGATTGAAAAGGGCAAGATGGAGGAGTCGGATCGACATGTATGGCCTAATAATAAGTTAATAATGTTAAGTTCTGCAAGTTATAAATTTGAGTACATGTATAAAGTATATGAAAAATTTGAAGCTTTAATTACAGGAAGGGAAACTGAAAAAAGTCAGGCACATCGAGTTATTATGCATTTTTCCTATGATTGCGCTCCAGATCAGCTTTACGATCAAAACTTAATGGATCAAGCCAAGGCTACGATGAGCCAGAGTCAGTTTGATAGAGAGTTTGGAGCTGTGTTTACAGATGATAGTAGTGGGTATTTTAAGACATCGAGAATGTCTGCCTGTACAATCCCCGACGGGGATTCTCCTAGCGTAGAGGTTGCTGGCGAGCCGTCTGCTAAATACATCCTTGCGTTTGACCCAAGTTGGGCAGAAACTGAAAGTAGCGATGATTTTGCAATACAAATATTTAAATTAAATGATGAAACAAAGCAGGGAGTTTTAGTTCACAGTTACGCTTTATCTGGGTCAAGACTAAAGGAGCATATTAACTACTTTTGCTATTTAATAAATAGCTTTAATATTATATGCATTGTAGGGGACTATAATGGAGGAGTTCAATTTATTAATTCTGTTTTAGAGAGTCAGTTATTTAAAAGTCAAAGCAAGAAAATTAGTATAATAGATGGGGTTGATTTTAATCGTGCTGAAATATATCAGTCCGAACTCCAGACTTTCAAGTCGAAGTTTAACGGAAACTTTATTCCATGTTATTTAAAAGGTCCAACTTCTTCGTGGATTAGGTCTGCTAACGAGTTGTTGCAGGCTAATTTTGACCACAGGAGGATTTGGTTCGCTGCTAGAGCAGTTAGTGATGAATATAAAAGTCAGATTAATAAAAAAATTCCCATTGAAAAAATTAAGTTTTTACAGGAGAATATGGATTCTGAAAAGCAATCCAAAGCGGCAAAGATGATAGATTTTGTAGAACATCAGTTTGACATGATAAACTTAACAAAAGTAGAATGTTCACTTATACAGATTACCACTACTGCACAAGGCACTCAGACTTTTGACCTCCCGCTGAGTTTAAAAAGACAGAGTGGAAGAGATAAGGCTAGAAAAGACTCGTACTCGGCTTTATTATTAGGTAATTGGATGATAAAGGTTTATTATGATATGCAAAATATTAAGGTTAAATCTGCAGCTGCAACCTTTACCCCAATGTTTATAAACTAAAGTTAAAGTTAACTTTTAAACTTTGTGTAACTAAAGCTATGGCAAAAAGAAAATATACAAAAAAGTCAGACTACTGGAATCGTTTTGATAAAAAAAGTCAAGCGAATAATAATCTCGAAGAATTTTTTTCGGTAAGTAGTGAAGGCTGTGAACCTGAATTATGCGGCGAATCATTTTATGTTAGCGAAGCTAATACAAGAGTCGCATCGCACTCATCTTCTCCCACCGCAAGGAGAAAAAATCACATTTACGGCGGTACTAAATCTGCAAGGTTTCATAATATTGCCAACGGTTTATTGCCTTATGAGCATTCTAGCGATGGGGTTGATGTTAGGGATTCCATTGAGTTATGTCAAAAAGCTTATTGTAATGTTTCGGTCTTTAGGAACGCCATAGATATTATGTCTGAGTTTGCTAATTCAAATATTCACCTAGAAGGAGGAAGCAAAAAAGCTAGAGATTTTGTCGAGAAGTGGTTTCAGCATGTAAAGATGTGGAATCTAAAAGATCAATATTTTCGTGAATATTATAGATCTGGCAATATTTTTCTCTTTAAGGTAGAAGGTAAGTTTAAGGTTGATGACTTTGCTAGACTATCTCAATCGTTTAAAAGTATTCAGCCAGGTAAAATACCAATTAAGTATATTTTGTTAAATCCGTATGATATAGTATTAAAAAGGTCTACAACTTACAAAGACGGCAATTATCAAAAATTATTGTCAGAATATGAGGTTGAGAGACTTAAGAACCCAAAAAACGATTACGACAAACTAGTTTACGAAAGCTTGCCTCCTGAGGCAAAGCAAAAAATTCAAACAGGAACATGGGGAGCAGAGGGCATCAGTATTCCTCTGGACCCTTCTTTATTAAGATACTCTTTTTATAAGAAGCAGGATTATGAACCATTTGCTGTGCCATTTGGGTATCCAGTTTTAGATGACATTAACTTTAAATTAGAATTAAAGAAGATTGACCAAGCGATTTGCAGAACTATTGAAAATGTAATACTCTTAATAACAATGGGAGCTCCCCCTGACAAGGGAGGCATTAACCCAAATAACATCAAGGCCATGCAGGCTTTATTCCAGAACGAAAGCGTTGGAAGAGCATTGGTTGCAGACTATACAACAAAGGCTGAGTTTGTAATACCTGATGTTAATAAAGTTATTGGGCCAGACAAGTACAAGGTTATTAACGAAGATATTAAGGAGGGTTTGCAAAATATTATCATAGGCGACGAACGTTATTCTAATACGCAAGTTAAAGCTAAGATTTTCCTCGAAAGGTTGAAGGAGGCAAGAAATGCTTTTATAAACGACTTTTTAATGCCAGAGATAAAAGACTTATGTAAGTCAATGGGTTTTAAAAATTACCCTACTGCAAGGTTTGAGGAAATAGATATTAAGGATGAAGTTCAGTTTCAAAGAGTTGTTACTAGACTTATGGAACTTGGAGTACTACCTCCACAAGAAGGCATAAAGGCTATTAATACAGGAATGTTCCCAACTAAAGAAGAGCTTTCTTCCGCACAAGAATCTTTTGTCGAAGAAAGGCAAAAGGGTTTTTATAATCCTTTAGTTGGCGGAGTACCAATGATTGATGATCTAGATTCTGAGCAAGAAAATACTATAACTCCTAACCCAACCGAGAATGTAGGTAGGCCACCAGAATCAACTGCTTCAGACTTATCAAAATACAGCCAGAAGGGTATTCAGGAGACGATATATGAAATCGAAGGGTTTAGAAAAAAATCCTTATCTCTTGCCAGAAAAGCTTTAAATAAAAAAAGACTTAGTAAGGAGCAAAAAGAAGCAGTTTTGAATTTAGCTGAGTCTGTTATCATGGCGCATGATATTGATACGTGGGAGGATTCAATAAAATCCTGCCTTTCTGAATTTGATAAAATTTCTAGCTTAGATGTAAAGAGTGAGATTTTAGACTTGGCGGCGTCTCATGATCTTGAGTCTTACGCTGCAGCAATACTTTATCATAGCACAAAGATTTCTCATTAACCTATCTATGGGTGTATTACTAACATAACACCTGTAAGATGTCTAATTATAAATACAAAACTTCTTTTAGCCAGCATATAATTGGCGCGCATACAATATCAAAGTTAGATTTTCTAGAAAAGAATTCTTTAGCCAGTTATTTTTCTAAAGCTTCTCTGGATGGGTTAAGTTCTTTAATACCTAAGGATATTGACCTAGATAAGAATATAGATTTAGTTGCCACAGCCTTTAATGCTGCACTTGTTAACTCTTTTAATAAAAATGGGGATGGAATAGATTCAAGGGTCGCTTTAGCGATCAAGGATTATTTTGTTCATAAGCCCACTAATATTGAGCATAAGAAACAGAAGGTTGTTGGTCACATTGTGTCAGCAGCCTTTTCTTCTTTTGGTGATAATGAAATCATATCAGACGAAGAAGCTCTAAGGAAAAATGATCCTTACAACATTGCATTGGGCGCAGTAGTTTACAAAACCGTAAATAAGGCTTTTGCTGAATTACTAGAAGCTAATGAAGACGAAGGGTATTTGGAGTCAATTTCTGCAAGTTGGGAATTGGGTTTTAATAACTACGCTATAGCAATAGGAGGAGAAAATCTTGAAGACTCTGAGGTTATATATGACCAAGGCAAGATAAAGGAATTTGATAAATATTTAAGAGCTAATGATGGACCTGGATACTTAGATGACGGAACAAAGGTCAATAGATTAATTATCGGAGATATATTCCCGCTTGGTATCGGATACACTATGAACCCAGCTGCAAATGTAAAAGGCTTATACGTTAAAAAGGATGGCGGTATGGTACACGATAAAAATTCAAATTCCACAGAATTAACAGAAAAAATTTCTCATATTAACAAAAAGGATGTAATTACAACACAGGAAGAAAATTCAGTTATGGATAATAAAGAAATACTAACAAAACTAGAAGAGGTGGCTTCATCTCAAAAGTTTTCTGAAGAGGCTGTAGCTAGCATCAGCCAAATCGTAAGAGATGCTATTCGTGAAAAGAGCGAAGAGTATGTCAAGGAACGTGACGCGATTGAGGCAGAAAAAGCCGCCCTCCAGGAAGCTGAAGATAAAATGAAGTCTGAAGCTCAGGAGTTGGCCGAAAAGCTAGCTTCCGCTCAAGAGCAAATTGACAAACTACAGGCCGAGCAAGATGCAGCTAAAGCACAGCAGGTTTTCAATTCCAGAATGGAGGTTATTGATACCTCTTATGATCTGGCTGAAGAAGATCGTCAGGTTCTCGCAACAGAACTTACCGCTTTAGACGTAACTGACGAAGCCTTTGCTGAGTACAAGGAAAAACTTGAAATTATGTGGAAGCATAAGAACAAGGATTTTATTAAGGCTCAAGAAGAAGCTATTCAGAAGAGAATTGACGACGCCGTCGAGCAAAAAGTGGCTCAATTGGCTTCCGCAAAATCTTCCGAAGCGTCCGAAGAACCTCAGCAACAAGAAGTACAAGAGGAAGTTAAAGAGGATAATCTAGAAGAAGCCCTCGAGAATGCAGAAGCTGTTTCTCAAGAAGTTCCTTCAAATAATGGAGAGTCCGTAGAAAAAGAACTTACTCTTAAGGAAAGATTTTCGAATCTATTTAATAGAGACAATATAAACGTAACTTACTAAATAAAATATTATGGCTAATAGACTATTACCGTTCAGACAATATGACGAAAACGATGTCGTCAACATGTTTGCTTTGGATACAGATAATACCGCTGCTCTTGACTTGAGCACGACATCTTCTTCTCCAGCAGACGCAGGCGTATTCGTTTCTGTCTCAGCAGCGCAAGCAGATCAACTTGGTGACCCCTCGCTTGATTTCGCTAATACCTACGTTGGAAAGGTCCATGGTGGATCAGTAGGCAAAGTCGGATATCCTGAGGTTCCTTGGAAAGTGCAGCCGACTGCTGCTGGCCAAGCCGCTTTAGGAATTACATTAAAACAAACTGTTTCTCATGACGAGAATGGAGAAAAACTTCTCTATAACCCTCAGAAGCAAGACGAGCTACAGGCTGTCCTTCCTGGACAAGCTGTTCCTATTGCCACTAGAGGTATCTTCATGGTAGACGCTAACGCGATCCTTAGTTCTTCTCCTCCAACCGCTCCTGTTTCTGCAGGAACTTCTTTTGGTATTGGAGCTAACGGAACGATTACGGCTGCTACTGGAGATAATTCCAATTATGAAAAGGTTGGAACTGTTCTCGCCAAAGGCAATCGTGAAACTGGTAGTTACTCTTCGGAGCCTTGGAAAAGTGAATACTATTTAATCAAAGTAGGCTAAAAGAGAGGAATTATTTAAAATGAATATTACATTAAAAAGAACTACCGAGCAACTTGAGCTCGTTAAAGCAATGGCTTCTAAGAATAGAACTGTTGCTTATGAAGCGCAAGTAGCTTTAGCGGAATTCATTGGTCCAGTTATCAGCGAAGTAATTAACAATGCTCCTACATTGAGCAATATGTTTACTACTTTACAGTTTAATCCCGATGATAATCCAAGTATCCCACTAGACCTTTATTATGACGTAACTGACGAAGATTACGTTCAAGTTTGGTCCCAGTCGGTACCTGGAGGTCTTCCAACTAATCACGTAACCCCAACTCACAGTGAATTAAAGTTTGCTACATATACGCTGGACACGGCAGTATCCTTTGAAAAGAGATATGCTGCTCGTTCTAGACTAGATGTGGTAGGCAAAACCTTCACTCGTGTAGCTCAAGAGGTTTTACTTAAACAAGAAAGAACATCCGCCAACCTAATCTTAGGTACCTTGGCTGACGCTTCTACCAATAACATGACCCACGCCATCAAAGCAATTACTGCGGGTAATTTGACAATGGCCGACTTCAATCAGCTTCTAACCCGTTCTAAGAGAGTCAATACCTCTTGGATTGGTGGAACTCCTGATCGTCGGGGTAATGGTATTACCGATCTGGTTCTTTCTCCTGAGTTAATGCAAGAAATTAGAGCTATTGCTTATAATCCTCAAAACTCAGTTGGTACCAACAGTGATATCCCTGCTACAGATGAAGTTAGAGATGGCGTATGGCGTTCTGCAGGTATGGCTGAATTCTTTGGCGTTAACCTTATGGAAATCAATGAGTTTGGTGTTGGACAGCGCTTCAACACAATCTTTGATACTCTTGCTGGTGCCACGACTTATGATAAGCCTGACGACAGTACTTCTTCTGCATTCAATGGCAATGCAGAGCAAATCGCCCTCGGCGTTGACTTAGTAAAGGGTAGAGATTCAATGCTTAGAGCTGTTGCTCTAGACGAAGACTCTAACTCTGAGCTACAACTCGTAGCCGATGATCAATATTCTATTCGTCAGAAGAAGATTGGTTACTTCGGACAAGTTGAAGAAGGTCGTATGGTTGTTGACGATAGAGTCATTCTTGGCCTTATCGTTTAATCAGCAAAATACTAATCTTACAAAAGGCCTGCTCGTTTCGAGCAGGCCTTTTTTGTGTTCTATAAATCTTTTATGAAGTGTAAGTTTGTTTGAAAAAGGATTGATAATTTATATAATAACATATTATGGCAAAACGAAAAAGTAATCCAAAAAAGAAGGCGACGGCATCTAAGCCCCAAAAGAAACAAAAACTAGAAGAAATGTCTTACTTAGATGGTATTCAAGAAGATGTTGATGAGATTAAGAATTTGGAGGATCTGCTTGGAGTCAATCAAATTAACCCTTATAAGACAAGAAGCTTAGCGGTATTTGAAGAAAAATTAATGGATATGAATTTGAGCGATCTTCAAGAACTCGCCGTAACGGTAGGAGTATTTCCTAGTGGGACTAAAAATTCTTTACGTACAAAATTAAAAAAACAATTTGTCGCAGACACAAGAGGCGGAGGAGTACAGGTTGTAAAAAGCAAACAAAGAAAGCTTGACCCATCTGATCCTAAACAGGCAGAGACAATCAGACTTATGAGAGAAGGTTTATAAATGAAACTTAAAGAACTTGCAGAAAATATTTGGGATTCAGAGTTTGGAGATGAACCCTCTGAATTAGCTAGGAAAATTGAGATTGAATATATCGAGGTATACCTTAAGGCAAACTTAGGGCAGTTGAATATATTAATAAATACATCGTTCACTGAGTCCTCAGATCTAAGTACTGAAGAGGGTGCGATATTTACTCAAATATACCTTAAGGATTGGTATAAGAAGCAAGCTAGAAATATCCTTCGTGGAGTAGGAGTGTTTTCAAAGTCTAGTCACGAAACAAACTCTAGTAATTCAGGGGGAGGAGGAACCACTCAAGGTAAATTCGGTAACCTCATAGATGATTGGACTACCATCAAAGAAGGAGATACAACAATTACTCGGTCCAGGCCCGTGTCTACCACGCAAGGAGATCAGACATTTTCCAGTGTTTCAAATGAAAGTAGCCGAATGATGCGGCAACTTTCTGAAGAATCTGAATTAAAACTTAAAGATTTGGTTTATAAATATAATTTATACCGAGCCTCACCTATACAAGTAGCTGGCTCAGATGCGCCCGTTTAATGATACGAGAAAAAAAATTCAAACCGTTTGCAGATAGATTCCCCAAGCTCAAAGCTAAGGAGTTTAAACCTTTTAAAATCAAGGATTTCGATTTTAAGAAAAATAAGGAGAATTAGAGTATTACAACAAACTTTCTTGATAAGGCCCCATTTAAAAAAGTATTGGTTATTGGGGATTTAATGTTAGATAGGTATATACTGGGAGACGTTTCAAGGATTTCTCCTGAAGCCCCAGTTCCTGTTGTCGATATAGATCGAGAAGAAAATGTTGCAGGGGGAGCTGCCAATGTAGCCTTAAACCTTAAATGTTTAGGTGCAAGTGTTGAGGTTTGCGGTTGGGTTGGTAGAGACCCTAATGGAGATGCACTAGATTCACTTTTGAATAAATCTAAAATCACAATAAACAAACGTTTTAAAAAAAAGTCTATCTCTACAATTGTAAAGACAAGGGTAATGGTCAGGAATCAGCAGTTATGTCGACTAGATCAAGAGTGCCAACCCGAAAGCTACAATATGAGTAACGAAGATATAGAGTGGATTGTAAGAAAAAGTCAAGAAAAAGACATAGTTATTTTTTCTGATTATGGAAAAGGCGTAATGAGCAATGAGCTTATTAATTCAATACAAAATTCCAATTCTAATACTAAACCCATTATGGTTATGGACCCTAAGCCCCGTAGACTTATTAAGCATAAGCACTTGGATCTAATTACCCCCAATCGGTCTGAGGCTTTAGAGTTGGCTGGGATTGACATTCAACCCCATGAAGACTTTCCCGCAAAAAAAGTATGTAAAAAAATATACGAACAATACAAACCTAAGTATTTAGTTATAACACTTGGCGAAGAGGGAATGTTACTAAGTGAAAGGGGTAAGGTTGATTTAAAAATTCCTACAACTGCCACAGAGGTTTTTGATGTTTCTGGCGCAGGGGATACGGTTATTGCAACGCTTTCACTGATGTTAGCTTGTGGAGCAAAAATTCAAGAAGCGGCTAAAATTGCAAATTTAGCAGCAGGAATAGTTGTTAAAAAAGTTGGTACTGCAACAGTTAGTTGCGAGGAGCTAATTTCTAGCCAGCACTAATTTTCAAAAAGTTAGATGAATCTCGATATATTTGCCCTGAAACATTTGGATCTGATGTAGGCAATTTGTTGTAGTCTAAAATTACTGAGCCAGAAGCTCCAATATAGAAATCTCCATTAATTTTTAACGCAGGTCTAGAATTGGCTTGAGATGTTTCTGTTTCAATCTCGACTCCTCCCCCATATAGGTTGGTGTTTTGTATTTTAACTATTGAATCAGAATTAGAGCTTTTTTCTACTTCAAGAGCTTTAGTTGGGCCGCTTTTGTTAATACCTATTCCTCCGTGCGCTGCAACAGTAAGTATTGGCTCAAAGTCTGAATTAAAGTCGGTGGTTCCTGGTGCAACTGCACCTATTGCAAATTTATCACTACTATTTCCATAATTATCGCCAATGTATAGCCTCAATTGACTACTTTCGTTAGCCACATCGTACCTAGAGAAGAAAATTGGATCTGAGTTATGATTAAAAGAGCCGAATTGCAGCTTGAATCCTGTGGAGCCATAAACGCCACTTTCCATATGTAATTCAATATCGGATTTAAATACGCTTGGGATACTTTTGTCTGATGTAATTGAAAATAGCTCCTTTGATTCTCCCGCATCGCCAGTAGACTGAAAAGATATATTACCTGCGCCATCTGATGCTATTTTGTTACTGTCTCCTAGGGTTATATTTACTGTTCCAGTTAAGTTTGTTCCAAACCCACTTGTATTGGTAAATAATAATTCCTTTGATTCATTTTCTATATCTGTGGAAACTATAGATATTGAGCCAGGGGAACTTTTTTTGCTTTTTATAAAGTTTCCGCTACCCAGCTGTAGATTAACTTCATAAGGAGCTTGACCACTTAACCCAAACCCCGAAGAGTTTATAAAGAAATCTTTTTGATTTTCACTACTTAAATTTAAGTCTTTTCTGATTTTTAGATCATTTGATTCTAGACCCGTTGCTAATACCTTTAAAGTTTTAGTAAAGACTTTGTCTGGGTAGTCTAGGTATCCTGATATGTTAATTACGTGTTCATCGCCATGGTTTATATTAAATCTTAATTGTGGATCACTTGAGCCAACAGATGACTTGATGATTTTTTCGGGGTGTTGCTTTTCGCTAATTTCTATGTCATACCTGTCTATTCGTTCATCCCCCGTCCACCTAACAAAAACTTCACTTATATCTAAGCCATTAATACCTGTTGTCTCAAAAGCATCTTGGCTAATAAGCAAAGGGGAGTCTACATTAGGAACCCTTACAATCGCTTCAGTTGAAATTAGATTCCCTGTGCCAAAATTGTCATAAGGCAAAAACTTATAGTAATAGGTTGAGGAGAATATCTCTGGTGGCTGACCAGTCAGTCTTGGTTCGTGCGAAAATAATGTTTGGTTTGAAGAAAGTGTTGCGATTTGATTATCTGAAGAAATTACGAATGAAGAAGAGTCTCCTGTGAAGACTTCAGTTTTTATAATATTACCCTCCGAGTAATTAAGGCCAAAATTTAAAGATCTCGATGTTGAGTTATCAACAGAAAGACCTGTTATAGATGCTGGGGTTAGTGAGCCAGTTTGGATTACAGTTTCTACTACATTTTGCCTGGAGTCAAACAAAAACAAAGCAAATCCGAGCTCTCTCGACTTTAGGTTTAAATCTGCAACTCTAAGATTTAGAGTATTTGTGTTTGTGCCTGGTAGTGAATATTTTAATGTATCTACATCAGAACTAGAAAACAGATTTCTGCTAATTTTTTCTGTAGAAGTTTTTGATATTGTAGTGAATCCATATTCGACTATTCCATAGATGTCACCTGTAACTCCAGAACGTAGACTTGTGTTATATAGTTCGTAGGTTAATTCTCCAGAGACTCCAGATCCGTTATTGTATCCAGTTATTCCGCTTAATCCTGCAAACCCACTTGGCGAACCAGTTATAAAGAAATCTTTTAATCCGTGATTTAATCCAGTTTCGCCATCTAGGATTATTGGAAATTGTTTATTTGTTAAGGGTATGTCCCTTGGGGTTTCAAATGTTTGTATTGCATAGCTATAGTAGTCATTTTCAAATCTATTGTTTAAATAATCATATGTCGCCCAGTTAATTTGGAATTCAGGGTCGGCACCAGGATTTATTTCATTTACTGAAAAGTCTCTTATTCTGGCAGAGGTTTGAGTTCTACCTGTTACGTAGGCGGCTTGACCTGTCCCATATGAGTCTTCTGGTATTATTTTATAAAAGAATCCAGACTCAACGCTGTTTATTCTATTTGGGGGAAGATAAAATTCTACTTGGCCACTTATGTTGTCTTCAGTTAGAATTAATTCAACACCACTGTCAGTGTGATTAAAAGGTTCAAAGTGCTTACCGCTTGAAGCATAAACTTTTAGGCTGGAGCAAGATGCTGATTCAATTGGGATTGTAACTTTATCTCCACTTGTTGCAGCGGATGAAATTTCCCTTATGGTAATTTCGTCATCGAATTCTGGGAAATAAACTAAAGCATTTAGCGTATCTGGATAAGATGATAGAGTAAGTCTTTTGTCTCCACTAAAGTCTGCGCTATCATGTACGATTGATGGAATTGAACCCGTTCCAACTTCTACCCAAAAAGACCTGTCTCCCCAATCTCTATCCCAGTGGTAAATATTACTATTGTTGTATGTTTTATTTGTATCTTGCCAAGACACAAAGAACATGTCTTGCCCAGTTAGACCCAATACATTCATGAATTGATCATACTCTTCGGCTCCAGTAATTTCTTTTGTTACATCGCTCCAGTCTGCAAGCCTGTATTGTCCTCGAGGATCGTTTTCAAATATACTAAGCGCCGAAGTATAATCACTCGCTTCATTTGGCGAGGCTATTGTTGAATTGGTTAGGGCAAACTTATAGTTTTTTCCAGAAGGAAAGTGTCTTGCATATTTTTTAGTGGGCGCGCTTGATATTACTGGAGGGATAACAGTGATAGAGGCTTCTTTTGAAAAAGTTCGACTTGATGCATCCATTCCAATAATTTTAATATTAAAACCTGTAGAATTATCGGATAGCAATTGGTTTTGCATTCCAGAAGTTATATCTATTGATGTATTTTTTTGCAACTCAGGAAAAACTATAAATCCTGATTCTTGAACCGCATAAATTTCTTTATCTAGATGGATATAAGTATTTTGGTTGGTTTGAAAGCCTGATTCTTTAATGGCCCAGCCTGATTCTATTTGCACATATGTAAAGTTTCCCTGACTTCCGCTTTGTCCGCCAAAGCCACTATTTGTTCCAGTTACATAATAAATATATTCTTTTCCTGTTCCTGCAAAGGACGTACCTGACCCAGTTAAGAAAAAACCTGTAAAAAATTTTGTCTTCGTGATCTCTTTCCAGCCTAAACCCCTGACTTCGTCTTTTTTGCTTTGAATGTATACTTTATATCCCAAGATGTCATTTACGTAACCAGGCTGATTGGTTTTTGTAGAGGGTGTGCCGTCTGGATAAAATGTATCCCATTCAAAAGAAATTGTTGGACTTACGGATTGAGGTAACTGTTTAAATTCTCCCGAGTTAACTAGAGAAATAGAAGAGCGGTTGACTATAAATTCGTCCCTTGCTGTTAAATCCGTATACAATCGTCTTTCAGTATTTCCAGATTCAGATATATAATAATATGGGTTATCTCCAGTTTCAAAATGGCCCGATTCTTCTATTCCAAAAACCCCACTTTGTCTTATTCCAGATAATTCAGTATATGTTAATCCTGTACCTGCAAAACCGCTTACTAAACCAGTAGATAGATAAAAAGGTTCTACGTTATCATGAAATGAATTGGTTTGTATATATGTGTGATTATCTCCGTAAAATTGACCTGTTCCAGTTATGTAGTGAGAAGTGGTAAGTTCTTCTTTGTAAAAATCTCCTTTTATAACCCTATGGTCTCCCAGGTTTGTAACCTTAATATTTTCTATAAAAAATTCTTTATTATTGTAGTATTCGCTTAGCGACATTCCACTGTAATAAGCTGTTGAGATTCCTGGCATTGCTATATACTTCTATGATTAATCTTCTATGCTATTAAGCCACGTAGTGGCAGCGAGGTTACTGCTAAAATTAAAAGGGTTACCTGCATTTGTGCTTGGCGGTTTGTACTCTACGTCTTCGTATGAAAGTGGATCGTCGCTAGTTAAATAATCTGAATATCTATTTGAGGACCAAACTCCATTTTTGATTGTATACGCCTCAACTGTAACTTTTCCTGGAGCTTTAGGTAGCTGGACTGTGCTGTAAGGCTTATGGTAGTATTGAGCAAAATACTTTTTTGAAGCCCAGAGGTCTACGCCGCCGTTTTTAAAGGAGCTGTTGGCAGGTGGTATTCTGCCAGGATCATGTGTGTCTCGAGCACCTAGAATTTGCAATCCATCTACTGTATTGCCTGGTTTACCCTCCCACTCTGTTTGATTGTTGAATTTCCAGTGAATTACATATGCATCTGCAAATGGAACATGATCCCAAAAAATTAACGCCTGGTATGGCAAGCCAGTCATTCTATCTATGTCATCTACATCAATTGCGGGTACGCCTGGAGGAAAAAGGCTCGGATCCATAAAAAAGCCAATATAGATTTGAGAAGGCTGAGGGTCTGCGATAAAATTTTCTTCTGCTAAATCTAAACCAGCTAGCGAATATTTATTTCTTTTTTTGTTTCGAGGAGCATCTATTAAGTCTCCATACTTTTCATCTACATATTCTACAGCTACGATTGAATACTCGTTTTGCTCTTCTTGGTTAATTGCTATGGTAGAAAATTTTCTAATTCTCGTTTCTGGATTTTTAGTTTCATCATTTATAATCCAGCTTGAACCAACTGGAACTCTATATAGTTCAGTGGGTTTGGTTTGTAGGTCAGTATTTAACAAAGATAAAGTTTGTCCATCATCACTTATTGATGTAACTAAATAGTCTTTTGAGAAGGGGATTCTTTCAATGCCATATCTAGACAATTGATCTTTTGGTAAGTCTCCGCCTTCCATTGGGGTGGATATGCTTATTTTTAATGGAAAATCACTAGATCCGTTTGTTAGATGAAGTATTGGATAGTCAATTTTAATAGAGGATTCTGATAAATTTACATTCGTAATTTTCCCAGCAAACCTTTGATCTTCTGCAGTGTGGTCAAATACAGAAAACACGTCTCCAGGCCTAAGGTATGACGCTTTCATTCCTGCTTTAAATTGAATGGTTTCTGTTTCATATTGAGATGTAATAAGTATCCATTTCGCTAATCTATAAGCTTGCCCCCTTGAGGTACATCCAAACGCAACAACATCTTTTTCAACTATTCCATATTTTCTGATTGCGTCAGCATCCTCTACGTATTCTATTTTAGATCGAAAATTGTCGTCCGCATCATTGAATCTTACTTTTGCAACTGTAATTCTTGTTGTTTTAGGGGAAGACGAATAGTTGAACCCATCCTCGCTTATATCCGCATCTGAAAAATGCATTACGGTTTCCTTTTCTTTATCTACTGCCGCAAATACCGACCCAAAGCCCCAATATAGCATACCATTGAAAATGGATGCCATATTATAAAGTAAGTCAAACGCTTCCTGCCTTTGATCTATTAATACATTGCACGTATACCTTGGTTCAGCTTCTGTTGTTGACCCATATTTTAAGACCCCTATCCATTTTCCATTTTCATCTACAGCGTCACAATATTTAGCGATTTCATATAAGCTCCATTTATCAATTTGATCAAGAGTTATTCCAAATTTACCTAAAGCGTGTTTTCTGTTGGTCAGTAAATCAAAAAAGCACCACGCTGGATTACTGGTCCACTCCAACTTGAATGTTCCATCCCAAGCTCCATTGTATAGAGTATCTCCCCGTTTAGTATTTTCGTTCCAAGGGGTATAGTTGGATGGTACCGCCACTTTTAGTAATTTTAAATCATAAGACCTTTTAGGGTTAGAACCTATACCTCTTGAGTCTACGGAAAGTGAAGCTGTTGCACAGTAAGGAAATTTTAATTTGCAAGGAATACATTCTACGACAGAAGATAAGACTGCAGACTGATTTAACTTAGTTCTTCCTTCGGCATCTCTTTCGGCATTTAATTTATATATTCTTATTATTCTGTTTTTGTTATTTGGGTTCTTTGCTTCAGGCAATCTTATTCTTATTGATACTACTGCTGGATTTGTAGCTTTTCCTGAGATTTTAATTTTATTACTTCCATTAGAGGCTGGGTCATTAGAACCTATGATTGTAATATGGTTTTTGCTAGAGCTGTTGTCATAAGACGCTTCAATATTTTTTGTCCGCGCTGCAACGTTATACTCCTGCTCAGCTGCCTCTGTTGCATTTTCACATTGAGCGACTATGCCAAGACTTATTGATGAGCCATTTACCTTTCCCCCGCTATCTGAAAAATCTGATAGATTAACAGTTAAGTTTAATATAATAAACCTTACGTCTGGATTAAGTATCATAAATGAGGCTGGAGTTGCGCCTTTATTTTCGGCATCTTTAACATTTTCGGCAACCTCTCCTTGTCCTTGGGTATCTGTCCCTGCCCACCATCCTATTAATTTAGAGTTTAATTGAGTCGTGTTTCTTTGCTCGTCAAAAGGATAATTTTCGTAAGGTTGAGACCATTCATCTCTTCTTCCAAATTCGTTATTTTTGGGATACTCTTTATGACCCAATCTCATGTTTGAGTCTACGTACCGAAAATTATAAGTGTCAACATTAAAGTTTTTTACAGGTACATCATTTAGGTATATAGATTCATATAATATCTTTGCGCCAACATCATTTCTATGGTCTTGCCTTCGAGAGCTTGTCATTACTAAATTGCCGTTTTTATCTACAGGCCCAGCTATTGGCCCCTCGCAAAGCAAATCTATGTAACTAACTTCTTCTCTTGATAGTAAGTCCTTGGTTTCTTCATCGCTGTTTAAGGGTACTTGTTGCATAATGATTTATTTGTTAAGTATTTCTCTTGGTTATTTTCCCCAGTTAGCGCGCATTTGCCTATCCCACTGCTCGTGTAATTTTTTAATATGTGGGGGTATAGTCGGGTTCCAGGCTGGGGGCTTACCAATTACATCGTTAGGCGCAACGTATCTTCCGTCAACGCCTCTTCTTGTGGGCGACCCTCCATTTAGTAATGATTGTGGCGTTCCTTCGCCGTATGTCAAATCCCATTGCGTAGCGTTAGTTGGCGTTGAGATATTTAAATTTAATTTTGTATTAAATGAAATTTGATTCATGATCTTAGCCTCTTGGGAGGAATGTATTACTTGACTACCTATCCTGAGCCTGCCATATCCTATAGGAATGAAGTTTCCCTGTGCAACCGTATTGCTTGCGCCCTGAAATAAAAATGAAGATTTTTGAGTAGGATCTTCTGGTCTTGGCGGCTTAGATTTACTGTACATGACGTACGTAACGGCCGCAGAAACAAACAGCAAAGCCCAAAACCATGGATTTGCGAGAAATGCTCCACCTCGAGCTACAGGTATAATGTGATATGATTGTTCTGGATATTTGAATTCTATATCGTCTTCATTAACATAAGAATTTCCGATTTTTAATTTATACTCTAGTCCTTCTTGATATTTCTTAGATAGATAATCTAAAAACCCAGGTTTATTTGCATTAATCGCTTTAGCTGCCTCTGCGGGTGTTTTTACATCAAGCTGCCACTTCTCGCCATACAGCTCGCCAAGTTTACCATGTAAAAAAATCGTTTTCATCCTTATTCCTATAATTAATTTACACTTTTAATCTGTAAATAAATTTCAACCTTTTTCTCCATTTGTCATTTATATCTGAACAATGAGCTAGTTGATCTTTGGGGTGGTGCAATACCTTGAAGTCTTTTGTGACTACGCCAAAATGATTAAAATGATCTCTCATTGAATTGACGACCAAAACATCTAGTTCTCGAAGGTCTTCATTGTTATCTTTAATTATTTCACACTTTGCGTTTGAGTATTTTTGTAGATTAGAAAATATTTCATATGACCTTCTGTTTCCAGCTTTTTTATCTATGGGCTCTGACCAGTTTATTGGCTTTTTGATTTTTATCTTTAAATTTTGTATTAAATAATCTGCTACGCAAGATATGCAATTTGAAATGTCCTCTACAAAATGTCGACCTATAATTTCTTCATTATATGAAGACTGCGGTTTGTATAGGTAAAAATCATCATCCTCTAAACTATATATATAAAAGGGGAGGCAGAGTTCTTCTGAATTTAGTATGTCAAATTTACTGGGTTGACAGCTGCCTGAGATATGCGAGTGGTAAATCGCAAGAATTTTATAATTACTTTTTACGAATGATATGTCATCAACTGATATTTCGAAAAATTTTTCTTTATCTTGATGAATGTTTTTTGCTTCGACTGCGTTAACCTTTTGAAATTTGTCTAGGTAAATTATTCCACAACACTCCTCGCTTTTGTTTTTCAACGCATGAGATTTTATATGTTTAGCAATTGAACTTTCCATAAATTAAACCATTCTAAATTTTTCAGTAGAAGGAAATCCTCCAAAAGGTAAAGGTTCTCCTTCGTTTTTTGGATCGAACCTGCATTTACATCCATCTAGGGTTTTTGAGCATTCATCTTTAATCCAGTTTTCTGGAGAGAGGTAGGGGTCTAAGCCTACATTGTTTCTAATGCAAACATAAGTAGTTTTTCTTACTTCCTCTCCAATTGCTTGCGCAGATGTTTCTGTTACAAAAACAGAATCTCCTGCTCGATAGTGTCTATTTCTTTCCCATTGGCCAGCATTGTTGATATTTAGGTCAGCTAAAGCTGGAATTTCTGAGGGTTTTCTGTCTTGGGCATCTGCTACAAATTTATGGTTACGATGCCAATTTGACGCTCCAAATCCGCAACCAATATTAGACCTATAAATCCACCCGCAATAATTTGACATAATCTGCCTTGTTGGTAAAAATACCTGCTCTAACTCCAGGATAGAAACTAGCTCAAATTCAACTGAGTGTTTATTTTCAGACTTTTTTGTATTAATATAAAATATATCATCCTCAAATGAAGCATCGGGGTCCGAAGTTCCAAAAGGATTGATATTTTCTGGAAAGTTTACTTCGTCTATAAACTTTAAAAAAGTTCTTCGTCTTGTTACTTTAAATCCAGAAAGGTCGCCTAAGGCTTTTAAGTATTTAGATACTATTCCTCTGTGATTCGATATCGTAAGCGTTGGTCTTGGCAATTTACCGTCAGCTTGTAGCGAAGCGCCTTCAAATGTACATGAAAGGGGAAAATATCTTCTTCCTTGCCACCTTATTGATTTATCTTCGAATTTTTGAATTTCTCCAGGGTGAAAAAGTATATTAGCCACAGGCCTTTCTGCCCTACTTAAGTCTATTTCAAATAACTGAACTAGCGTACTAGGTTCAGCCTTAAGTATTTCTCTTTCTATTTTATTTTTAGATATGCTCATTGATAGCTTAATGATAGGCTTGCGGCAAGATCTAGGAATTCATACTGTTGTATTCTGTTCTTGTCTTCTTCGGGTATGGCTCCGCTAAGGTGTGTATTGACGGGGGCTGCATGATGCTGATTGTTTGTTAGGTCTCTTCTCGCGCCCCTTACCCATGTCTTTGAGTCTAAGGACCATAGCGCAATTATACAAATTTTAACATTTACTTGATATTCTAACGCCCAAGCTTCGCACCAGCCGTAAAATCTATCAAAATATAAGGTTTTAAAATTAAGCTCCCTTTCTGTTACATCAACAAATTTAAAAGTATGACTTGGGTTTTTTAAAGGAAAAACGCCTTCTGGTGCGCCAAGTTCAGATTTCGGAGGATTAATGTCAAAAACCGCTTTTGCAACTTGCCCAAGAGAAATATTGTACGATGATGCTGAGGGGCTCGATACCAACATTAAGGAGCTAGCCCATTTTGTTGCATCTTCTGATAAGGTATTTATGTTTGCCAATTGGCTGATAGTTTTATTTGCCATGATTTATATTAATTAAGTTTTATGTCTTTTCTAAATTTCAAAGGTTAATTACTGTTCCATTTACTAAGATATTATTTCCATCTTCTGTTGAAAGTATATTACTGTTATTATCAATAATAGCAGAGCCTACAATAGTCCCTCTAATGTTGGCGACCTCGTTATTCATAGTTCCACGAATTAAAAAGTCGCATTCAGATTTGTTTGCCAGTGGAGTCTGTCTTAAGGTTGCTTGGGGATCGTATGAATAGTAAATTGAATGAAATGAGCCCGCTTCTACTTTAAACGGAAAGTCTGGATTTATATTACTTATTAAATTATGACTGGGCGCAAATGCACCATGTCCATCATTGCTAACCTGCATTGAGGAAATTAAATAGTCAGCCACACCAGTATTTTCAATAAAAATTCCAGTGTGAAATGGGTCGGCGGTATCGGGTAAACCATGGAAGGATGCGTTAGTATTCACCCTTAAACCTGTACCACCTTGTATATTATTTAGTTCAAGCGGGCATTCTCGCAAGGCTAACGAGATAGATTCATTATCATGAAACTTATAGGAATGCGTCCAATTTGAGCAGTAAAACCTAGAGGCACTAGCTCGCATTGTAAAGGTTGAGCCGTCCGTGATAGGACCCGCATGGTTTTTACATTTTACCTTTATGGATGATGCATTATTAAGCACATCCTCTGCAAGATAGAACTTATTGTATTCCGAAGAGAAGTCATTAAAAATTAATTCTTGATTTTCATGCAGCCTCTCTATTCCTCCTGGTAATTCTAGACTGCTTCCTAATGTTAGCGTCATTTGTTGCGAACCAGAGATTTCGATTCTACCTAAATTAAATGAATCTCCATTTGATGCTGAGGCCTCTATTAGTCTGGCTTGATTGTCAGATAGATGGAGGGGGAGACTTGTGGTAAAAGAGCTATGGCCAAGATGATGTTGGAGAAAGCTTGAAATTGCCGCAGCCTCTTTCGTGCTTCTTGAGTTAAATGAAAGGTTAAAAGATAGTTGATTTTCATTAAGTTTTTCTGGAGAAATTTGTTCGAAAGAATTTTTTAAAGAAATTTTCTTTACTCTAGGATTAAATTGAACGTTTTGGCCTTCTGAACAAAGCCAGTAAAAGTGATTATTGTTCCAATAAATGCTGTCTGAAGGCGTTTCTCCTTGGGGCGCGTCTTTTTTGCAGTAATAATACTTATCGTGATTAAGTACTTCATTATCTTTTAAGTAGGTAATGTAGTCATTCTCTTTGTAGTATTTTGATGCTTGCCATGCTCCAGTATAAGGCGAAAAGGCATTTTTCCAATTTAATATATCTGCATTGTCGTTAACAAATGTTGCCGATATGGTACTACTATTTTCTTTTTGGTGTGCAACGGAAAAGTTTTCACATTTAAATCTACTTCTTTTATTGTAAGGGTAAGGGGGCTCCCAGAAGAAATCTTTTGCTCCACGGTTGTTTTCTAGAAAATGTAAAATAGATCTTGTTTCTGTATCACTTCTATTATCAAAAATAAGATTCCAGGTTGATTTTAACGAGTTTGTTGACTGTGCATTATATTCATAGTATCCTTCTCCAAGTTGGTTGATTTGGCTTTTACTGGAAAAATTAACAGAGGTGCCGTAAGAGGGTTTAAATAGGAAGTCTTGAGTCCACTTGCTATTTACTCCCGTCGGAGCGGTTGAGGAATCCGACGAGTTATCTTCGTGACTTTCTGTGCAATAAAAATAAGGGTTCGATAATGATACTGAGGGGTCGGACCAGTAGAATGAGCCACTTCCGTCTTGAGGGATTACATCTATAAAACCATAAGCTACAAAATCCAAACTTCCTTGAGTTGCCGTACTTGGCGATAATGAAGCATCAACTTCCCTTGATAAAAATACTATTCCTGTTGAGCCAGTTGGTATAGCACTAGAAGCAATTAAACTATGATTGAGTTGCGGAGAGTAATTTTCTATTAATTCATTTTCACCCGCTCCTGTTGCGGATACGTGATTTCCATTTATATCATAAAATGTTAACCTCATGCCCACTCCCCCAACGAGAGGCATGGTATTGTTCACATCGAATGTTCTTGCGTACTCATCTCTTGAGACCTTGCAAGATATAATATATTTTTGATTTCTATCGATTGTGAATAGAGGAGATCTTGCAGTTGGATAGTATCTTTTATAATTTGGCATTTTAAGTATCTAAGATTTCTTCAAAGGTTATTGAGTATGCAACGCATGGATGATCAAGTGGCAAGGCGCTGTTTCGGATTTTTGGAGCGCGATCTTTTATGTCCCTAGAATTTACTACGTAATCTATATAAAGTCTTACATTAGATATGAAGTTTGCAGCAATAACAGTTTCTACTCTAAATTTTTTACCTTCATATTCTACCTCGGTTACATTAACGCTATCCTTTTGCAAACCACGACCTTTTCCCATATTTTTCCCTATGCTAAAATATAGTGGCATAAAATGATGATGACCTATTGTTGCACCTTCGTTTGCCGCCCCGTAGAATGTATTGTAGAATAAATGATGTATGTTTGGAGTAAATTTTCCATAAGTTTCTTGAGTAAGATCTGACAAATCTTGATATTCGTCCCAAGAGGGAACTATAAAGTGTTTCATGTAGTATCGCTCAGGCCTCCAATAGTTACCCTTATCCGATGAATATCTCCATTTGTATTCGCTATTATATAACGTCAGGAACCTGGGCCAATACGTGTCCTCTTCCTCAGTATTTAGAACGGGCTCCCTTTTGACACTAAACATGCCACCAGTGTCGTCTTGAGGCATCATTGCCGTCGATTGATCCCAAGTTCTTACAACCTTGTCCTTTGAAATCCAGGTGTCGTTTTGTTGATTCCAGTAGTATGGGATGGGGTTTGTGCCTGGAGCAGGGCTGCTAAGTGCTGTATTTTTTCCGTTCCAGAAGTCGTCTCCAAAACCCTTAAGAAAGAAAACGTTGTCAAAGTTTGGAGATTTAGTTGTTGATTCTGTGATCCAATCGTAAAGGCTGGCGTCGCCGTCGACTTTCTTTTTGGTGACTCTTAGGTTCGAGGCAACGCCCGCATACTGATGATAATAGTTCTCTACATACGGCTTCGCTACCATATTCTTATTTCCAAAGGCGTCTGCCGTCCAAAGATCTACACTGGAACCTTTAGGTTTTTGAGGAAAGTTTAAGTTGTCGGGAAAAGGATACATTGAACCTATTACCTTTTCAAAGTCTGATCTCATAAATATCTCATTATGATTGCCTTTTTCCCACGCAAAGATATCACTTGCAAGCACTAGATGAAATGGTTGTCTCAGAAAATGGTCCCACTGAAACTTCTTCCAGTCAGCATCCTCATAAAGCTTTTTGGCGATCTCTTCTATGTTTTTTGCAAGAAACGAGTCTGAACTATCAAAGTCCTGGGGTTCATCTGTTGATATGTTTGGTTGATTTAGGAACTTGCCTTCAAAAAAGTTGAATCCAGCCTTAACGTTATTATTTGACATGGCCAAACCAGCGGCAATCTTGTCGTCGTCAGTTATTTGTTGTGAATAGCTTTTGTTTTGAGGAAGATAATTTATGATGTTTGTGCCAAGCGGATCTGCTAAGCCTTCAAATCCCCACTTTTCATATTCTTCACTAAGTTTATTCTGCGTAATCTCTGTATTAAATTTCGTTGCTTCACTTGGCCTATATCCAAGTTGATTACCCCAAATAGTGGGGCTCGTCTGTTTTTGTATAAGTATATATTGAAACGTGTCTGGAGTGGGCGGAGTGGGAATTTCAAATTCTGTATTTATGTTAATAGTTCCGACAATTGGAATATCTAGCTCAACTTCAGTGTCAAACCCTAGTCTTTTTAAAAAATCTTGGAAGAATTTAATTTTTAGATTGGCCTTAAATTTTACATTAGTTATTTTTTCAACTTTATTCCATTTTGGCAGAGCGCGAGGATCAAGATACATATATAGAGGTATTTCATGTATCTTCGCGCCTGGCTGAAATGCATCCTCTTCATAATTAATTAAAACTGTAGGGCTGGTAACCTGTTTTCGATTGCGACTTAGAGCGCTGCGTCTTCTGGGGCCAAATTCTTGGTTGTTATGATTGAATAAATAACCCCCGTTATCAAGTTTAAACTGAGATAGTTCAATTCTGCTTATTAACACAGGCCATTGTGAGTCATTAATAATTTTAATTTCTCTACCAATAAATCCGTTGGCTACAAAAGCGTTAGTACTGGGAGTAAGCGTGGTAGTCGTTTCTATAAGTTCTGTTTCGCCCGCATCATTTGGTACGCCATTTCTACGATGTTGCACATCTATGGTTCCCATGTTGTACTCTCCATCAAATTCAGCAGTAATATTGTCTTTTATGAATTCTCTTCTGCTTACATTATTAAACATTACTCCATTTCCTAGACTAACCATTCTATACTCTAACCCTATGTCGTACTTTGTCCATTCGGAAAATTTTACATTATCCAGGATATTTGACAGATAAACTGTGTCATGTTTTTTATATGGAGTACCTTTGTTCCAGTCTGAATAAGGTATGTTTGATTTTGGAAAATTATCAGGCATTATCTTAAGCTTTGTTCTATGGTTAGCGATCCCCTTAATAGGTCACTTGATGAGGTTGATAGCGTTTGTGAGATTAATTGTCCCGAGCAATAAAACGACCCAACGGGATCTGTGGAATAAAGAGGATAAAGGTGTGCAGTTAAGGCTGCTTCATTGCCATTTATTTTTAATGAATTACCGAAGCCTTCTGAGTTTATATTTACTGTTGCGGAGCAGTTACCCTTGTATGCTCTCGTTGGTATAGATTCGCCAATTTCTAGATTTATCATCCTATTAATACTAGCTTGATAGCTAAATGATATTGGGTGATCGACTCCAAGTTCTGTTGCCGCTGTATAAAAACTATTTACTCCATTTGCGGGTTGCCCTTCTTGTCTTCCGAGGTGGCTAAATCCTTCTGATTGATTTGAGCTTGCAGAAAGCGCGCCAAAAATTGAAAAATTAGCATTAATTAAAACTGGAGAAAAAGGCTCTACTGAAAAGTTAAAATTATTTAAATATGCATTAGTAAAGCTTACTCCAGCAATAGAACCTGTTATTCCAGACGAAAAGGCGTCTAGGTGCTCTGGAGAATTTATAATATCTAAAATATTAAACTCTTGATGATTGTTTTGGAAATTTTTAGTTAAATAAAATGATAGGTCTAATGATCCCTCAATTGGTCCAGTGGGAGAGTACCTTATTAGCTCTCCAAGCATATTTCTTGATGGCTCTATTTTTGCAGATGCAGATAGTTGAGCCCTATTCGCAAAGACTACTTTGTCATTAAGGTTAACTATACAATCTTCGTATTTTATAAAGGCCATCTTTTATATTAAAAAATTTAAAGTTTGTATTCAATTATCTTTTGTTTCTATAGCCTTTATAGGTAAGTTCGACTACTGTGTCTGAGCCTACTGATGTGTTAATTGATTCATTTATTAATTCAGGACTATCTATTATGTATGATTCAATAACTGAGTTATCAGCTGGATCTTTGATGTTAATTGTTATGTCGTCGTTAGAGTGGGACGTTAGGTAATCTTTAGCTTGCCTTGATTCATAGTTATCAATTTCCATCATTATGACAGCGTCAATTTCCAGGGGGTACCTAAGGTTTACTTGTATGGGTTGCGATGAATTTATTGTATAAATAGGATCCCTGTCCGAGCTAACCGAGTAGGAGAAGGCTCTTATTCTATTATAGCTCGAGCCATCACATGTGACCTCTATGGTTCCCTGTTGTGGAATTTGTAACGTAGGATGATCTACGGATTTTTGTATTGTAGTTTCCTGATTCCAAGCTTTAGTATCCCCGCCAATTTCTCCAAATACAGAAATATTATTTGATATAGAAGGAATACTTCCAATTTCACAACTTATAGAATATGAAGTCAAGTAACCACTTGTAAACCCAAAATTTTTATTATCATAACCTATGGCTCCGTTAAAATATGATTCCCCTGTATATGGCAAAAGAGGGTCTCTTGACAACATATTTCTCTCTAAGGAAAAATTACCAACAAAGGGACTGCTTAGGGTTGGTGTTGTATAGCCAAAGCCTAAAACATTTATTGGAGCTTGAGTTATTGAATAAGAACCATCTATAGAGGTTACTCCTGAAAGTTGATAACCTTGAGCTATAAATGAAGCATCATAATGTGAAACGCTAACAGACTTCATTACTGATCAGGATTTTTCTTTGAGAGAGTTCCACCTACTCTTTGTTCATCTTTTATTACTTGTAAGACAACGGATTTTATTTTATTTGCAAACTCTTTATTTTTAGACGAGTTTTCGTTTGAAACATTCGTTTCTGAATCAGAGCTTCCTTCTCCATTGACATTTATATTAATTGAAACATTTGCCCCAGAATCGGACTGAATAGCTGGAGTTTTTGGCGTACTCATTCCCACGGGACCACCTTCATTCATTCCCCTGTTAAGTCTATCCATAAATGAAGCCCCGTATTTTTGTACCGCAGATTTACGCATTACAAATTCTCCACCCTGAAGAACTGTTGGAATGTCGTCTTTAACTCCTGAACCGCCACGAATCATTCCACCTCTAGCTTTACCAGGCAAGGTATCGGAAATAGATGGACCTTTACTATGTCCTACTGAGCCAGTAAATTGCGTAACCCCTTCTATACCTCTTAGCCTACCGTTGGGGCCAATAAATTCTGATGTAGCGGCGCTTAAAAACGTATTTGCTATTGTGCTAAATACAGCTCTTCGTCTTGCCTTTTTCCATTGCTTAATTGCCTTGTCGTATTCTGCGTCACGCCTTTCTTTTTCATCCATTAGGCCAAAAACAGCAGCCATTTCTGGATCTGGGTTAGAAATTAATCTTGCGCTAACTCTTCCTCCAGAATTAAATTTGGGGACAGATAAAGAATTCATTGCCATTAGGTTTCCAGCTCCAATTCTGCTGGTTGCTTCTTTCGAGAATAAAAACTCTCCACCTTGAACAATTGATGGGACTCCTCCGCCACCAGAGTATTTATTTATCATACCCCCGCTTTTTCTTGCTTGAAATACGCTAGCTATACCACTTTGTACTGCTTGAGCGCCAGAGGTATTAAATATGGCATTTGTTATATTAGAAGCAATGTTTTGTTGAAGAATTTTTTGAATATCTTGTACAATTCCAAATGCAAATGATGAAAAAGCGTCCCTAGCTGATTTTGCGCCACTTGCTACATCGGCCAAACCCCGCTCGAGGTTGTTCAAGAATGACGTTGTTGTTCCTTCTCCGATTTGAGAACCTAAATTCTGTATGTTTGTTTGGATACCTTCAAGAGCTCTTGATCTGCCCGCAGCAACAGTTCTTCTCGCCTCGTCCTCAAGAAGGAGATTTTCCAATTTCATTGCTAGCAACTTTTTATCCGCATCATTTTGTTGGGCAATTAATTGTCGACTTTGCTTCTGGGAATTTAATGTTAATTGCAAGGTTTGAGCTTCACCTTGTTTAAATTGTAGGATACTTAGTTCCTGAGCAACATTAGATTCGGTTAGTTTATTTTGTTTTTGAAGCTCAAGTATTCTTTCTTGAAATAGAGCTTTTGCTGGAGCGGTCAAATTGTCACCTAAGCCTATTAAGGCTCTTATATTAGATTGTGATAATTGTTGGTTTTTAGACTTTAAATCGTCAGCTAATTTTCTTTGTTCTTGTTCAATATCTCTTCTGATTGTATCTCTGGTAGAGGTTACATTTGTTATCGCTTCTAAACTTCTGAGGTAATTTTGTTCTGCTTGTCCGATTGATTGTTCTATTGATAAGTTTTGTCTCTGAGCAGCAAGAGAAGCTGTTAATGTAGTATTTATCTCCTGAGAGGATTGTTTAATAGCAAGTTTTAATGTTGAAATATCAGCCTCTGTAAGAATTTGTTTTTTTGCTATTTCCAATAGCTTTATTTTTTGATCTGCTTCTGCTTGTGCAGTTTGTGCAGCTTCAATTTGAGATTTCCTTATAGACTCTTGGAACTGTGGGGTGTTTGTTACGCCCAGGCTGTTTCCACCATAAAAGGGGCTTAGCTTACCAAAAGGGTCTGTCAGACTTTGCAGAACTTCACTTGCAGACATTGTCTCCATCATTTTAGGGATAATATCGCGTCTCATCCGATCCCCAGCAAGCTTACCTGCGTCAGAGGTTCCACTCACGATATCTTTTAGTATTTTTAAATCTTGTTCTTGATTTTTACGTACTAAATCTCTTCTGGCTTCCTGAATTTTTCTTTGTTCAGCTTCAAGTCTATTTTTCGTAACACCTGAGATTGTATCGGTTCCTAATGCGCGTTGGTTTTTTATTAAATTTGCACTAACCATTTCAATTTGTTCTAGCGTGCCTTTTTCCATAATGCCAATCACTTTTAGTTTTACCATTCTGGAGTTTATGTTTTGTAGTATTTGCGCTTGACTTAAAAATTCCCCCGCTTGTTTTTCTAGTGATTCTCTTGCATTGCTTTGAGCGATTAATAGATTAGCTATAGCCTCTCCCGCTTGTTGCGCGAGATTGATACTTTCGTCACGAATTCCTTCTTGTATTTGCTTGGGTTTGTCGCGTAAGTTGGGATTCGCAAGTCTTCTGGTTGCATCATCATATAATTCGAGTTGTCTATTTAGTCGGTTTCTAAGGTCAGAAACAGTGACTTCAATAACCCTGTTACCTTCATTTAATAAAGCTGATGCATCTTGAGGGAGTGCAGCTAGTGCAGCTTGTACATTCCTAAAGCTTTTCTGTTTGATATTTCTGGTTTGATACTTACCCTCCCACCTAACATCAAGATCCTTTGATAGATTTTGATCATTTAATAATGAAGTTACTGTGTCTATTTGCTCCTCACTTAAACTAACATTACTTAAAAGTGAATTTGCCATCGATGAAAACTGTTGAACTCGAGCCATGGCCTCCGCAGCTATTTTTTCGCCCTCCAACTTAAGGTTTTGACTTTCATTGGAAAAGAAAGAGGTTACTCCTCCTACTAAAGCTCCAACAGCACCGCCTATGGCAGTACCTAATCCAGGAGCAAACATGCTTCCTATTAAAGCGCCAGTACCACCCATCTGTAAGGCTCCCCCAGCAACAGCCGCACCAGTATTAACTTGCCCAGTTTCTTTGTTTGTTCCCATTTGAGTAATTAATCCCGAGGCCATTGGAAGGCCTAGCCCTAAAGCGAGGCCTTGTCCACCTAGCATACCTCTGCCTCCAGCACTTTTCACGCTCAGGCCTGCTTGCCTGAATTGCTTACGAGTCATTTTGGTTTGTGTGACAAATGATCTTAGCTCCGTACTAGACATTCCTGCAGCTTTGGCTGCTTTTTTATTTGCAGAATTATATTCTCCTAAGGATATTCTTCCCTCTTCTAGCGCGAGTATGTTTTCGGATATGGCTTTTTGTAATCTTGGATTACCTCTGGGGTCGGTTGCTATATCCATAGCAGACATAATCGGATCTCTTGCAAAATTTGGAACTCCGTATGTTAGGGGGTTTCGGCCCTCACTCATAGCGCGGCCTATTCCTTGAGATAGCCCCCTAGGCTCATCTATTGTATTAAATACTCCAAGTCCAGATGGGTTTTGTGAGGACATTAACATTGGGCTAGAACCAACTCTAATTGCGCTTGCTGGAACACCAGCCGCCATTTCTCTTCCAATAGCATTTCCAAGTGGACTATAGTTTGGAATCAGCCCCCCTGACTTTCTTCTTACTCCCCCTTTTGCCGCAATGATACTTTTTTCTCCTGCGCTACCTTGTGCAATTAAACCCTTAATGGGCTTACCTCCAAAGCCCTGAGTATTTGTTGAGGCACCTATTTCTCTTGCTATTTTTGCAGCCATACTGGATAAATTTCCAGCTGTTGGAGCATTTTTATAATCTCCAAGTATTAAAGGTATTCCTACAGGAATATTAAAAACTTCTTTTAAGGCTTTTGGTATATTTCCTCTAAGGTCAAAGTCTCCAGCGCTTTCTCTTGTGGCAGCTTTGTAGCTAAATGCACGATTCATTCCTGCTTCAAATGCGGCTCCAGTTAACGCTCCAAGGGCGCCTTTGGAGCCTTGATATTTATTGTTTTTAATATCAGACTCAAGATCTCTTGAGCTTATTACTTCTTGTGCGCCGTTTGGTCCTAGGCTATTAATCCAGGTTGTTGCGGCAGACGCAGCAGAACTTAATACCATATTTTGAAGCTTATTTGTCGCACCCTTTTGCGAGGCGTCTTTACCTTTCATCGCCTTTGGGTCAAGACCTGTTGCGTCAAATGCAATTTGTGAATTTGCTATTATACTTTGAGCTTGTGAATTTGCGACTCTGACTTTTGGTGGAACTTTAGCAATATATGATCTTGGCCCTATTTGAGAGCTTGGAAGAAGCATATGTATACCAGTTCTTGTCATGTCTATGATATTTTTCGTACCCTTCTTGAATAATGAACTTTCTTCTTGACGACTTTTTTGATTTACTTGAATAAAATTTCTATCTTCCTTAAGTCTTGTGAGGGGCTTGGAAATATTCATTGTTTTTCCATATACCCTCTGCATGACATCTTTACCAAAGGCACCAAAAGCTCCGCCAGGAGTTGGAGCGGCAAAATTTGGAATTTTTGTAGTTTTACCTTTTGATACATAACCTCCTCCAGCAAAACGCCTGCGACGAGTGGGGGCAAGCGATAGGTCTTGTTGTACTCCGCTTCTAGCTAGACCTGGAGCTATGTTTTTAGCAAGAGTCTGTTGGGCCGCTAAAGCTGCAGTTTGCTGTTTAACTAATTCAAGTACAACTCTTTCTTGAGCAGCTCTATTTCCTTCTAGTCCAATAAGTTCTTTTTGTATAGCACTATTTCTAGATAGAACTGTAAGTATAGATTCTTCAATACCTTTTAGCTTTTGAGCTTGAGTTTGAATACCCAAGATATCACGCACACTTTGTACCGCAAATTTAGTAGCGTTTTGAAATAGCTTGAGAACTACCCCAATGAAAATTATAAGACCAGGGCCAGTCGCAATCTTACCTATCCCCTTGAGAAATCCTTGGAAAAATTGAGAGCCAACATCCTCACCTTTGGTTAGCTTGGTCAATCCCTCGGCTAGACCATTGACGAAATTTAATACTGATTTTATACCTGGAGCTAAAGCTATTTCGCCAATTGACTTAGAGAGCTCCAGTAGGCTTATGCTTGTTTGACTTGCTAGTGCAGAAAGGGTGGTATTTAGTTTTTCATTTTTAGATATCGCTTCGTCTGTTGCATTTGCCGAAATTTCAGTAGCCCTAGCAAGAATGCTGTTTTGTGATGAAGCGTCAGCAAGGGCAGCTTTTAATATGTTTATTTGAAAAACCCCTGCAACAGTTTGCCCAATTTGACTTTTTTGAGCGTCACTTAGTGTGTCATAAGTACTGGCAAGGTTATTTAAAATTTGAATTGCTGGCAAAGTGTTAAATTCAACATCTCTAACTGCAACTCCCAATTCTTCTAGTTGGCGTAAGGTATCAGGCCTTTGAATTCTTGTAAATATAGTTTTTAATGAGTTACCTATTACTGCTCCACCTCTAGCGGTTCTTTGTTGAGCCGCAGTAACAATACCAATAAGTTGATCAATTGAAACTCCTGATGATATTGCCGCTTGACCTGTTCTACTAATTGCAGCAGCAAGATCGTCAGCACTAACAGCGAATTCAACGTCAACAGAAGCCATCTTACTTATAATTTCGGTAGACGTTAAACCTGCTTTAGAGAAGGTATTCATGGCTGCAGTTAGGTTTTTAACTGATTCAGCCGCATCCATTCCAGTCAATCTGGTTAGGATTAGGGCATCATTGGTTCTTTTTAAGGTTTCTTCTATACTTAAGCCTTGTCTTGCAAATTCCGTTGCAGCAATCGCAACTGTATCAAATGATTGAGCGGTATTCCTGGCAACCTTAAATAGCCCATCGCCAAATTTTCTTAAATCTCCACTACTTGCGTTAAGGACAACATTTACATCAGTAAGAGCCTTTTCCACTTTTATGACGGATGTAACAAGGCTTTCAAACGCTTCTCTTACTCCATTTAAAATTCCGACAGAAGCTCCAAAAGCTATAACACGAGCATTTGAGGCTTCGAGTGATTTTGTGAACTCGTTGGCTTTGGTGGTTATTCGTCCAAGCGGCTGAGTAAAGGACCTTTCGTTTAGGTTTAAATTTAAACCCCCTCTCCTATTGATCCTATTAACTGCATCCTGGACACTTTTGTCCAGACCAACTATTTGTCCATTTAATCTTATTGCCATAATACCTTGCGCCTGCTTGGTATTACACAATATAAGGTTATTAAGAACCTGTTAATTTTATAAGGTCTTCCATCGATAGAGACCCCCCTTTCTTTTTAGCCTCTTCATGCAAAGAAACGGGTTTTGTTTCTGCATCCATATCTACCCCCAAATATTCATAGTCTTCTTTTGTTGCGCCAAATACGGTTGTTGCTCCATCTTTATCAAGCTGCTCTTGTATTCTATCCTTTTCTTTTTCTGACGTAGAGGCAAAGTCTAGTAGAGCTTTTGGATCCTTTTTAATTCTTTCTGGTATGTTTTGGTTTTGCTCTAAGATGTTTTTGAATACTCTGGTATATGTTATGAGTTGAATTTGATTTGTAGATAATTTACAGACTGGTTTGCCGTAGAATTCGGTACAGTTTTCGCAGAATGAAAAATAAATCTCATAAAACGATGTGAGAACTAAATTTTGTATATTTTCTTCTGAGAACTTGTCAAATATGGAATTATATTGTATCACTAATTTTCTTACGTCGGCAAACGATAACTCTTCAAATTCATCCTCTGAAAAGAATGGTCTAGTGAATTCTTTATCTTTAAAATAACTCTTGACTATATAAAAGTCACTTAGTTTTGCGCCTGCGTATTTTTCACAAGTCGAACCCAGTAATGAATCTTTTAGAATTAATTTTTCATCTAGCTTGGACTGCTCTATCTCTATAAGCTTTTCGTGCTCCTGTCTTTTACTTAATAAAACTATATTCTTTTTATTTTTAATTAAACCTTCAATAAATGCGCGCTGTGTTTTTATAAAAGTGTCGTCTTGGGCTTTCCATTGTCCATCACGCTTAAGCAACTCAAGCATATCTTCTTCGGTCGGAACCCCTTTCTTCTTAGCTTGTTCAAAATATTTTTCGTATATATCCTCGAGGTCAACCTGGTCATTTGTGGTAAGATGCTTTATGTAGCATTGCTCGCCTTGTATATTGGCTAGGGAATAGCCCCTACAGATATCCCTGAATACTTTTCGATATAATGAGTTTTCTCGAAGCACATTAATATTTGCCGTTGTTTATATCATTATCCAACTCTTCAAAGTCCTGGAGGGAGGGATTTACGCTATGATACCACAAACTTATGAATGCCAAACATTTCCCTATGCTTTGCTCGATGAGGGGGTTTATTGATTCTTCACTATCTTCGATTTCATATAGATAATCTCTTTTCTCTTCCCAGTTTTCCCCAGGAACTAAGGGTTGCCACTCTTGAGTATCATCTTCTGAGTAGTAACAAAGATGTGCGACGTACCAAAGAATCTGTTTTTGAGCAGCTTTACTATCTGCAGTGAATTCAAACAGTTGAGAATATTCTGCTTCAAGTAAAACAATTTCTTGTTTTAGGTCTGAAACCTTAAGTTTAAGTTCTTCAATTGTATCTTTGTCTTTTTTTGCTACCCTTTTTTTATCTTTATTTCTGACTAGAAGTTCACCTAGGTCATAGGAGGCTAAGTGGTATTCTCTACTTTTTTCTCGAATTTGCTCCATGTGTCTTTTGAGTCTATGCTGATCTCCTCCAGTAAGCTCGTCGTATTTTTTAAGCAACATAGCTCTAGTTAAAACTCCCTTTTTTAATAAATTACTTATCTCGATTGAGTATTGTAAGTCTGCCTCCTCAGACTCACTTCTGTTTGGAGCTTTGATTATGATCCTATAATCTTTGCTTGATTCTTCTTCTTCGGTTTTGATTTTAACGTCAAAGCTATATATTTCTTTTTTAATATTCATTATTAATTTGTAAATTCAAATTCTATGTTAAACTTTTTGATCTCTAATTGGTTTTCTCGTATGGTGGCATTACCTAGGTCTAGCGTTTTTTTTCTTAAGTACTTTAATTTAGAATCATCAAAGTAATTAGCCTGACGAATTAGAGGTTTATATTTTTGAGGTAGAGACTGCTCGAGCTTATGGAAGTTTGTCAAGTGATCTACATATAGGTCTTCAAGCAACACAAGGAAACCTTTATATAGATTTCTTGTATTCCTCTCGTAATAATCTTCTAGAATATTTTGAGCGTTCACCTTTTGCCTATAATATAATATAGAAAACCGTAGTTTTTTAAAATAAAGTGTAAAAAAATACATGGCAAGTTTAATTTCACAGGCCGATAAAGATGCTATAGAAGCTATCTTTAACGATATTCATGACACTTTTGCTAGGGACTTATACGTCTACAAGCAACCAGCTACTACTGTAATTTCTCCTAGTTTGGATTATAATGGATTATATAATAACGTTCAGGGGAATAAAACTATTCAAAATAATCCACAGATTAGGACATTTAAGGCTCGGATAAAATATTTAGACACTTCAGAAGAAACAACTGAAAATGTTGCAGACTTAAATTCTCAACTACAAGTACAAAGACCAATACAGGAGGTTAGGATAAAAATTGATAAAGCTGGATACGAATACATAAAAGATTCAAAAAGAGTTGAGTTGGATGGTAGAAGGTTTGTTATAAATAGAGATGTCGTGCCTCATGGGGTATTTTCACCTAATTATTATAATGTATATTTAAGGGCTGCGGATAAAGAGGAAAACTAATGATTAGCTCTTCTGTAAATAGGTCTATAAATAAACAGCTTTATACCGAAGCTCGCAATCCAGTAAAGAATTTTATACTTGAGGAATTTGATGACATCAAGAAGGAAATGATTAGGAGTTTTGAAAATCACCCTGTAACTAGAGAGCTCGATGCTGGGCCTAAATCTTCAAATATTAGCAAAACATTGAGTAAGGGAAATTTATTTTCATTTATAGGTTTTGATGCTGGAGAAAAGCCAACAGAGGTCATTAGGCAAAGTTTACATAATTCAAGAATAGTTATATCAAAAGGCACAAAGGGCACTTTTAATTTTGACTTTTTTTTACCAAATATGGAGGAGTTGTTTAAGTCTACCCCTTTACCTTGGGCAAACGGAAGAAGCTGGTTAAAGGGTATTGAGCAGGGCATGTCAGGCTTGGGTAGATATTTATATTCTGAAAATCTTCCCACTAGTCGGTCTGGTACGGGCATACAGGTCAAGGGTAGTTCTGGCGGAAGGTTCCGTAATGTCTCTTACATGTCGGCAATTTTAAGATCAACAAAAAGAAAGTTGGAAAAAATAAGGCAATGAAACCCCAGTTTTTACATGTTGCTACTTCAAGTTTTGTCTTGTGGTTTGATAAATGGCTACTCCATAAGGGAGAAGCTTATACTAATTATACAAATCAAAAACTTTACTATTTAGAGGACGAAAGGTTGCCTAGTTTTGTTACTTACTCTAGCGCATTTAAGCAGTGGGTTAGGGATTCTAGTATTCCTGGAGCGACAGTTCCTGATGACGTAATGGTTAATGGTTCTGCTTTAGGCAGAGGGCTTCAAGATATGAAGATTGATTATGATAACGGAAGGGTTATCATGAATACAAATGTTGGCACATCTCGAGATATTTTAACTGATTTTGCTGTAAAAGATTTTAATATATATATTACTAACCAGGAAGAAGAGGAGTTGATTACTGAGAGTAAATTTGATGTAAACTCTAGATTCTTTAATTCGGAGAAGGCGATTCCTCCATATACCCAAGTTCTACCCGCAATATTTATAAATTGCAAGCAGTTAGAAAATCAACCTTTTTCTTTTGGAGGGGAAGATTCTACAACTTTACAATTTAGATGTGTTGTTATGGCTGATGAGGTATATAAACTCGATGGAGCCTTATCTATATTTGCTGACGCAAGGGAGACTTGTTTTTTCGAGATACCATATAATGAATATCCAGTTTCAGAATACGGAGATAATAAGTTTGGTATTTATAATTATGATGATTTAGCTTCTAATCGCGAAGATAAATATTATGTAACTGAAGTTGTTACGTCAAAAATGTCTGACAGATTAAATAAGAAAGTTCTTCCAAATTTATTTATCGGGTTTATAGATATTGATGTGGTTAAGTACAGAATGCCAAGGGCTTAAAAAAAATAACATTTTTAAAAAAAGTAGTGTAATCTAAAACAGAAACCTTTCAGAAACATTTAAAATTCAAAAAATATGGCAACAAGAAATCGAGTTATTTATCAAAGTGAGGCTTTATATGTAAGCCCTGATGCAACAGGCTTCCATTATACTGGTAATGCTGGTATTGGAGTGAATCATCCTCATGAAGTACCACTAGGAGCGACAATGGGGGGACAGCGCAGAGCCTCGGTATTAAATCAATTTTCAAGAGTTCAATCTGCAAACTATAGTTTTACCATTAATAGACAAGATGTTAACCAGTTTGGCCAGTTAGGAAGAATTGATTCAATTATATTAGAAAGCCCTACTGTCGCACTGGACTTTACTTATTACTTGACAGATGGAGAGAATGAAAGGTTGTTAGGCTTTAATGTCGACGGAGTAAGTAGTTGTGTTAGTGGAAGATTGCTAGCGGATAAGAGTGAGGGCCAAAACTTTTTCATCCTTACCACAAAAGAAGGTGAAGACGCAATTGGTAATAAATTAAATGATTCTGACTCAGATCAAGGTGTTATTGCCTTGGGAAATGGTTTCTTGTCTGACTACAGTGTTGATATGTCTGTTGGCGCATTACCTACAGCATCTGTAAGTATTGAAGGTTTTAATATTTCAAGTGACGTGGGAACTACTGGTAATGTCAATCCAGCTATTGATCCACTTGATGGGACCTACCTTAAAAACTTTAATGGGCGTCAGTATACAGTACCTGTTGCAATTAAAAATAATGCAAGTGGAGAAGCTGGTATACAGGAATCGGCATTGAGACCAGGCGACATTGCGCTTGACCTAGAGGATTCAGCACTAATCTCATCTCAGGTTGGAAATACTGACGGTAAGACTAGCGCTCACATTCAAAGCTGCTCAATCAGCGTACCTCTTTCAAGAAGCGTTCTTGAAAGATTAGGGAGTAACTTTGGCTATACGAGAGTCGTAGATTTCCCAATTAATGCAACAATGACAATTAGCGCTCTAGTTGCAGACCTTAAAAGCGGAAATCTAATCGAAAGAATCTACGAAGAGGAAGAGGATCAAACAAGTGCTAGATACGGACTTGCTAAAGCGCACGATCTTACAGTTACTTTGAGAAAGCCTGTTGCTAAGGCTTACTTACCTGGGCAGACATCAGATATTGGAATGAAGTTTACTATGAAAAACGCCGTTCTTGAGTCTGAGTCATTTAGTTCTGCAATTGGAGATAATAAGAGTGTTGATCTAACCTTTACAACTCAAATTAGTGGTCCACAGGATTTGGATAATGGAATGTTTATTTTTGGCGAAGTTTCCAAAAATGCTGAGCACGGAGGTAAACCTCCAACTTGGGGAGGTAACGCTAACCAATACTTACAAAACACTACCTCTAACGCAAGAGGCCAAGCTATTAAGTCTTGGGACGTAGGATACTAAGAATATAGTAGTTAGATTTATGTGCGCAAGTATACTGCATACGAAAATGTAGGAATTCTGGTTGGCCCACCATCTGGAGATGCAACTTGGGTAGATTACGACAATCCTTCATGGGTAAAAACCACGGAAGGCTTTAATGAACTAATTAGGGTTCAGTCTGCTAGCTTTGGGTTTAATTCACAAAGAATAAATATTCCTCAAGTTTCTTCTTCGAGTTTGGCTGCAAGCCATGTTAACTCACAACCTTCTGCTGAGTTTGCATTTAATTACTTTTTGACTGATTCTTGCAATGAAAGACTGTTGGGTTTTTATATTGGGGCAGATCGTTCTTGTTTATATAATATGCTTAACTACCCCTCTGAGCAATCTATTGGGCACTCTTTTTTGTTAGCTATATCTGATACAGACGATAGAGAGGTAAATTTTGAGAAAGATTTAAAAAATACAGATGTAGTGGGATTAGGTAACGCTTATATGAGCTCTTACGACTTTTCTGTATCGGTAGGCTCGTTTCCTGAAGCTTCCGTTTCATACTCTTGTGCAAATGTTAATTTTACAACTAATGAAAATTTAGATGCAGGAGAATATACAGCAACAAGAGCTTATTTAGATACATATTTTGAGTATAATGGATCACCCGCACCACAAACTTTGGTAAGAAGCCAGTATGATGATGGTCAAGTTGGATGGGATAGTCCCACAAGCGCATTCTCAGATGGGTCCCCCAGTGTTTCGTCCCATACATCTTCTACAGTTACAACTTCTGCGGGCTGGAGTACTTTTTTTGCAGGGTCGGCAAATAATTTCTCAGAGTTTAGTACAAAGCCATATTTTATATTAAGAGATGCAGAGGGAGATGTAGTTATTAAGTTGGAAAATTATGGAGAAGATAAGTATATAACTGAAATTTGGACAGACAGCACGACCCTTGTCTCGCCAGCACTTATTCCTGGTGGCTCTTATAGAACGGGTTACTATCCGTCAATAGATTTAAAAGAAGGTATTCATAGAAAGGGGTATCAATATCATATAAGTAACCAAAACTTTTCTGGACAGATTGGGTCTGTTTCCGCACTTAGGCATGGAGATATTACCCTTTCTCTTACTCAGTCCCAATTCGGACAAAAAATACAACAAGGGGGAGCAGAGGTAGCTATACAGAATTTTTCTTTAAATATACCTTTCAGCAGGAGATCTTTAAGGGGTTTAGGTAGTAATTACAGTTATAATGAAAAAATCATACTTCCTTTAGTATCCAACATTTCCATGCAATTGAATCAAACAGAATTTATTGAGTCTAATTTAAATGATATTTTTAAGGCAGACTCTACTTACGATTTTGATATAAATCTAAAAACTATGGCTGGGAATACAAATATGACCTTTAGAATGACTAATGCAAAAATGACGAGTCAAAACTACTCTTATGATATAGGTGGCGTGGCTTCTGTACAGCTAGACTTTACCTGCGAAGTCAACGGCTCAAAGGGCGTACATATAATTTAATATTCAATTTTTAGATTTTTGTTTTCAACTACTCTTTTTGTTTTGTCTTCTGGGTGAACCATTCCTCCCCTTTTTTTACTCCAGTCATCAAAGTGCTTTCTTTTAACAGGGTCCTCTCCTCCATGGATTGCCGCTCGTTTTTCGGAGAGCTCTCTGCTTTGATCCATTAGGTCTCCGACTGTACCTTTCATGTTTTTTGTTTTATCGTGATACTGTGAGTAGCTAAATGGGTCTAGTTCGGAATCTATGTTAAGCTTGGGACAAGTAAGAACTCTATCCCATTGAATGCCATTAGGATCAAAATAAACATGATCTTCATTCATAGATTGAATAACCTCTATATAGCGATCTTCTTCTGGATGTTTATATATATAAGTAGGCATGTATATATTTTACTGATATATACATATTATTCAACCTTAATTTCTTTAGCTTTACATTCTTTTTTCTTTTGTACTAAAACTCTAAGAACTCCATTTTTTAGTTTTGCAGAAACAGAGCCTTCATCTGAGTCCTTGGGTAGAGTGATTTTTTTTAACCTTTTTCCTCGTGATTTATTATCTGCACCAATAGCTAATACTCCCTGTTTTGATCTAATTGAAATGTCTGATTTTTCGTAACCAGGCAGGTCGCACTTAAATTCGTATTTATCATCAGATTCTTCCATGCCTACTGATAGGTGATATGAATCCCAAAGATTTGATACAGAGTTTTCAATAGTATCCTGAAACAGGTCCGACAGTGTGTTTATGTTATAATAATGCATAGTGATTTACTATTTGCAGGATGCATGCCAAAAAAAAACCCGCTATTTTAGCGGGTTTTTAAAGAGGTACTGTGACAATATTAACGACCAGTGGGCCTTCTTGACTCAGTTTTCTTGTTCGTTGGCTCAGGCCGACGAGGAGGCCTTCTTTCAATTCTTTGTTTTGGTTTTTCTCCGTCCGTAGGTTTTTTACATATAACAATTTGTTCTCTCAACTGTCTTTGTATGTTCTTTAGCTCTTCGTGAAGATCTTTTTGTTGTCCTTTAAATGATTCAATAAGATCCTTCTTTTCTTCCTCACTAGCATCTTTTAATGAGGCTATTAGTTTCTTTCTGCTTTCGTTAAGTTCTTTAATTTTTTCAGCATGAGATTTTTGTAAGGCCTTCATCTTTTCTGTTGGCTCAGGCTTTTTAGGCCTCTCTGGACGATTTGCTTCTAAGCCTTCTTTGATCGATTTGGCTAGTGCTTTATTTGCATCAAGCCTTTCTTTATTTGCTTCGTTAAAAGCTGCAACTGCTTCTTTTACTTTTTCTCTAGTAGGTTTATCTATCTTTTTAATAACATCTTTAAGTTCTGCACGAATTGCATCTTGCTCTTTTTTATAAGCACCCATTTTGTCTTTTAATTCACTAGGTAGCTCAGGACGACTAGGACGCTGTGGCCTACTAGGTTTAACATCCTGCGAGTTTGGTTTAGTTGGCTTAGTTGGACGAACTGGTTTGGGCTTTGGCTTCGGCCTGGTTACGTCTGGCCTTTTCTTCCCAGCAGGCTTTCCTGGTCCTGATTGCAACCTATCGTCAATACGATCTCTATCTGTGTCAATCCAATTTTTAATTTTAGGGCCATCTGTTACATAACCATCCTTATCTAACCACTGACCAAAGTTACTTTTATCAAGCTCAGGCTTTTCTGGTTTAGGTGGCTTTGGTAAAAAAGGACGCTTTTCGGCATTAGCTTGAAAAACTCCAAACAGTAAGATGTAGATAATTAATTTTTTCATAAAGATACTTATGCAGAAACAATGCCTATTTGTAATTGGCTATATTGCTAATGAATTAAGTTTTAAGGAGTCTAATGTTGTTAGAATTCCCCAGTCCCATTGGGATTATTTACAATTTATCATACCCAAAATGATAAGGCTTACTTGGGTGAGGACTTGATTTTTCAATTAAAAAATCAATCAAAACGTCAAACAGTTGAAAAGTGCAAGAGCTAACAAGAGGCATTAATAAAAAAAGCGCAGATTCAGAAATACCAAGCCTATAAACAATTATAGAGATAATTAATCCGCTCCAGAATCCGAGGCACATAGAGCAAGAGAACATTTCCTTGAAAAAGGAAATTTTAAATAATAACCCCCTTAAGGGTTTAAGAATAGATCCGTACTTTAATATATTTGCTAAGCCAATACTAGCAAAAACGCAAATCGCAATCATTTAGTGATTAGTTTAACTGCTTCAGATATTACTAGCGCTTGTTCTTTTTCAATTTTTATTGTATTTCCAAAATCGTCAGATATAAATATGTTGCCGTTTTCTTCTTTTACAACGGGACATTTATTTTTTCGTCCACAGCAAAGAGTTGCTTGATTGTTTTCTACTTTTATATTCATGGGTTAATAATTTTTATGATTTCTTTTAGCGTATTGCTATAAGAAAATACACTTTTTAACTCTTCTCCCTTAGTGTTTTTTGTTTTAGCCTTCTTTTCTGCAAGCTCCATAGCTGATACAATTTTCTCTTCTGAAACAGAGTGAATGTTTCCTTGATTAAACGGAAGACCCTTGCTAAAAAACATTCCATCTTCAGCCGACTCTTTACCTTCAGGCTCTACTAATATGCTATTATCTGAATTTGCCCAGTCTTTATGACTTGTGCAGTTTAGTACCGTACTCCATTTACCTAAACATGTAGAGTTGAACGAGGGTAAGTTCCATCCTTCTGCTCCACTTAATCCAGTCAGGTCAATATCAATTGAATTTAGGAAATCATTAACTTCTGAATTAGTCTTTAAGAAAGGTAGGAAGTTTATATTTCCATAGTGCTTGCCTTCTAGTAGTTGACCTAAAATCTGATTCATTTGTTCTGGCTTAATAAACGGATTTGTTATGCAACATGTAAGTTGATACTTATAGTTGTTTCCATATTTTTTAAGCCAAGCTTTAACTATCTTTGCTGTATGTTTTCTTTTTTCAAATTTACCCATTAAGCCAAAGTGAATTCTATCCTTGAGGTAGCTTTTGTCCGTTGGGCCAAAGTCTTCATCAAAACCAAGAGGTACGGCGTATGCGTTTTCACAACCTTTATCCTTGAATTGATCAGCTGCATACTTACTGCTAAATATACATTTATCTTGTTGCTTTACTAGATTTACCTCTGTCTGAGTAGGTTCATCAAGTTCGTAAAACGTAAATAAAGTTTGATTTTTTGTAACTCTATTTTCACTGCCATTTATGTGCCAAAGCTGCAGAGATTTAGCATTTGAGTCAAGGTTGTTCAATCTCGAATCGAATGCGTACTTTATCCAATCTAAAAAATCCTTATCAAGCTTATCGAAAGTTGAGAAGTCCATTGACTCGCCAATAGGGAATAGAGTAATATCTGTATTAGATTTATACATCTCCCTTAATAGGTTTAGAGTTACGTTCCCGAATGATAGGGAATTTATTGGTGCTTTAATTGATAGTTTACTCATATTAAAATGGTGCGTCAGATAGAATTTCCATCTCTTCGTCTGATAATGGAGACTCTTCTTTTGTTAGCTCATTGGTAGCAGTAGGTTGAGCGTTTCCGTTTATGGATTTGGGAAAAAACGTAACTGAATCAGCTCTTACAAAAATTTTAGTTCTAGTTACGTCATTACTCTTCCATGTGTTGGAGATTAACCTTCCCTCCACTAGGCATTTTGCCCCCTTCTTTAGGAACTTACCTGTGTTTTCGGCAACTTTATTCCAGCACTCTACATCCATAAAAAGAACATCGTCCTTCTTAATTGGATCGTTAATTGCAAGAGAGAACTTACAAAGATTCGCTCCGTTTGATAATTCTACTAGTTCGGGGTCTTTAACTAGATTGCCGATACATATATACTTATTTAACATACTATACTTCCTTTAATAACTTTTGTTTAATGTTTGAAATTGCTGAATTATGAATATTGATACATCCTTGAATACTCATATTTAATGCTCTACCTATTTTTCTCCACGGCATGACTCCGTTTTTTTCTCCATCAATATACCTCATTTTAAATATTTTATTCACTCTTTTATCGGGGTGAGCTTTTGTTATCTCAAGAATTTTTTTAATAAAATCTTCTTTGCATGATTCGCCATTGTCAAAAGGAGAGTCTACGCTAGGATTGATTGTTTCATCAAATGGTGTTATATTCTTATTTTTATTTTTGTTATGCAGATTTAGACACATCCACTTCGTCTCGTTACCTAAGAAGGTTGAGAACTTGGATTTTTTGTCTTCGTCAAATTTTAAAGCAGCTTGATAAATATGATACTCTTTATCGTTGATTAAATCCTCTTTGTTGATTAACGCGCTTTGAGATGGTATATAAGAATGTATAATTGACAAGTAAATGCCAGAGTGCCTTAGTACTAACTCCTTTATGCATTCATTTTCGTTTTCTCCAGCCTGAAGCTGTCGAATTATATCTAAATCATCTTTTTCGATTTTCATATTAAGCCAATGATTTTTTTGTATTTCCTTGCTGACTCATGAAGGCCTGCGTTGGATAATATCTTTATAGTATCGTGCATTTCACTACAAATGTCAAGATCAAACTGCTTTGAGACTTCTGAAAGATTTACTGTGGTTATGTAGGGTGCAAGCATCATGCGCTCAGATATCTCTTTATGGACCTCGTCAACAGCCAGCGTCGCTGCGTCTTCATGGGAGCATGCCTGGAGCACAACTTCCCAGTTTGCACAGGAAACAAAAAATGAAGCATCTCCAGGATTGTCTTTTTTTAAAATCATTAAGTTACGCGTCTCTGTTGTTAGATAATTTTATATTTATATATATTTTATATCCTTAGATAAGTTTATTATCTAAGAAGGTATATATTTTACCTTATTTTGAAAAAATGTCAACTATTTTTTTATAAAAATAAAACTTGAATAAAAATTGCCATGCTGATATCATATATTGCATATGAAGATAGGAGTAATTGGAAATGGTTTTGTTGGAGGAGCTGTAATAAATGGTTTTTCTACGCAATTTAATGTCCTTTATTATGATGTTGATAGTAAAAAGAGCAAGAACTCCTTAGAGGAAGTTGTTACTCAATCAGAAGTGATTTTTTTATGTGTGCCTACTCCCCAAAAGGCTGGCGGTGAGGTTGAGTTGATGTTTATCAACAATGTTTTTGATAAAATTATAAAAACCTACAAAGAAGCCCAGCATGGGGATTATGATAGTAAAATCTTTGTTATTAAATCTACTGTCCCGCCTGGAACATGCGATGAACTAGCCAAAAGATCAGGATTAAATGTTTTATCTAACCCTGAGTTTTTAACGGAAAGGTTTGCAAATGAAGAATTTATGAGGCCGCGATTGGTTCTTATTGGTGCGAGTGAAGAAAAGTACGCATTAAAACTAAAATCAGCCTACGAGGCGATTTACAGTCCCCTGGAACAGGCTGAAGTGGGAGCTATCCCAGACGTAACTTATAAAATTGTCAGCACTAAAGAATCGGAAACAGTAAAGTACGTGACCAATGTATTCTTTTCACTAAAGGTTTCTTTTATGAACATGATCTATAGTTTTTGCAAGGAAGAGGGTATGGATTACGAAAAAATTGTAGAATGCTTTGTTGCAGATGGAAGAGTTTATAATGAACATCTTTCTGTGCCAGGTCCAGATGGCAAGTTAGGTTTTGGGGGAAAATGTTTCCCAAAGGATCTTATTGGCTTAACTCAAGTGCTTCGATTAAAAGGAGTGGACGTTTCTATACTAGATTCAGTATATATGTACAACGAAAGAATTAGGGAGGACTCACGATGGGACAACCTGTAGCAATTATAGCCTATAATAGGCCGCAGTATTTATTTTCATGCCTAACCTCTCTAGAGCAACAGTGCAAAGGTAGGGATGTATATTTATTTTTAGATGGGGAAAGGGGTCCTCAAGAGAAATCGTTAGTCGATGACTCAGAAGACTTATTTAAAGAAATATTCCCCAATGGGAATTGCGAAAGGTCTGAGTATAATTTAGGCGTGGCGTTCAATACAAAAAGAGCAAGGGAATACATGTTTAATCTTTATGAAAGCGCTGTCTTCATAGAAGACGATCTTGTACTGAATTCTTTTTATATGGAAATTATGGATGCCTTAATGGACAGATTTAAGAAGGAAGATAAGGTAGCAATGGTTAGCGCATACGGAGGAAACACAACAAGAAAGCTTGGTGCGCACTCACTAGAAGATCAGATTAGAAATAAAAACAAATTAGTAACCATGGATCACATACTTGGATATGGGGCCTGGAGAAATAAGTTCGAGGTAATCAAACCATTACTACAACAATATTACGACTTACTTCCTTCTGAGTATAGATATCGCCCTCATGCTGAAATCTTAAAATTTTGGCAATCAAAAGGCGTGAGAAATAGCATGACTACAACAAGTCAAGATGCAGCTACAGTAATGTCAATGCTACTCAATAAGCAAATAAAGCTGTCAACTTACGCAAATAATTTACTATATATTGGAGAATGGGGTGAACACAGCAGACCTGCGGACTTCGAGAGGTATCAATGGGACCAGTGGCCCGTAATGGATGAAATGGTTACTGACTATGAGTATAACGAAGAAGTATATGAGTTTACATTAAAAGAACTTGAAGAAAGATATATAAAGGATGGCCAATGAAGCATTTATTATGCTTATGGGCGGGTTAGGCAACGCAATACAAGCTTTACCTTTTGTAAATTTCCTAAAATCATCCCACTCAAAAGTAATAGGTTTATTTTATGATGACATAGATCATCAGATGTGTTATAATTTATCCTTAATATTTAAGGATGCGTTTGACGGATTTGATTATTTTCACCCCGTTCCAAATTTATTTATATCTCCACTCCATGCTTCAGTTAAACATTTGCCTAAATATAAAGATCTGTCGGGTTCAGAGTACTGGAATAAGACAGAATACCTAAAGTGGTTTGAGGTTCACGGTGCGCCTGAGCCAAAAGACATAAAACTAAACACATCTTACGAGAAGGTAGAATTAAGTTATGAAATAGTATTATGGCCTGGCTGTAAGCCAAACTGGAGATCCAAACAATACCCACATTCACACTGGATAGACCTATCGAATCAATTTGAAAATATTGCAGTTGTTGGTTTACCACAAGATGGCCCAAAGCAATTTCCTTCTCACGTAAAAGATTTAAGAGGAAAACTTTCATTACCCCAAGTAGGTGGCTTAATAAAGAAAGCTAAAGCCTTTATAGGTAACGAGGGCGGAGTATCACACTACTCGAATAGCTTAGGTACGGACACATTTGTTTTAATGGGGGGCTCAGATAGCACAAAAAACTTAATTCCAACGAAAAATCTTTTTCCACTGTCGTTGCAATTAGACTGTCAGCCGTGTCAGTATAGGCAAAATAAAGGTCATCACGCAACGGTTGGTTGTGAACCATTAACGTGTCTAACGCAACTTCATCCAAGAGTAGTTGCAAGCTGGGTAAAAAACCCAGAAAAACGTCATAAATTTTCTTATGTCAAACGTAAGCCTGACACTCTAAATTAATATTAATTATGAATAAAAAGCCATCTAAGGATCCACTTTTTGTCTATGAAAAAATACTATCGACAACAGAGTTTAATGGTAGCGATTCGGAGTGCGATTTTTTTATCAATAATTTAAAAAATAACATACCCTTTGCCTTTTCTAGGTTTAACGACGGAGAGATGATGGGTATATGCATGAGTCCAGGTGTTAAAATAGCTAGGGGAGATCAAGTAGTATCCGAAGGGCTCAAAAACGCCCTAATAGACTCCATATCCCATCAGCAGCATAATTATTATGTAGGATTAACTTGTCCATATTGTATACCTCAGTCGTTTTACCATGCAGGAAAACAGTTGACATTAGGCAATCCACACATAGTTAGAGCGGTGTCAACAACCAACAGAAACTGGGCTAAGGTAATTTCTAAAATGTCAGAATGCTGCGCTGGAAAGAAGGTGAGATATATCTCTGGCGAGGATCAGGACATTTCTTTTTTGAAAAGATGTATGAATATCAATATAATTGATCACGTTAAGACTGCAAGCAAAGACTCTTGGAGTCATTTTAAAGAAATAGAAAGCTATATAAATCAAATAAACGATGGAGATCTGGTACTATTAAGCATAGGTCCTACAGCTAGAATATTAGCTCAAAGATGGTTTAAAAAAAGACCTCTGGCTACATTCTTAGATATAGGTTCTAATCTTGACCCTTTTACGAGAAATGTATGGCACAAGTGTCACTTAGGTTGGGAAAACGGCTTTAACATACAAAATAAATGCGTTGGGTGCAATTAAAAAAAACTTAAATTTATGAAAATCTTATTATTGGCATTAAGTAGAAGTGGGCATCACGCTGTGCTAAACTGGCTAATCAAGCAGTTTAAAGGTAGCACTATTCACTATAATAACTGTGAATTAGGATGGGAAGATAGAGAACTTATTCCAGGAGGAGGAAGAAAAGTATTCTATAACGAGTACGGAGAAATAGTTAAAAATCTAGAAAGCCCCCAAAATAAAGCCTATTCAATTGAAACTTTTGACATGGAGGATTATCAAAAGTTCGACTTTGATACTTTTGATGTAGACCACGTAGTTCTTGTTGTTCGAAATTTTTATAACTGGATAGCGAGTAGCGCCATAAGTAACGCAAAGTCAATAGAGTATGAGTGGCAAGACTACAGGGGTCGAACTCAACCGCCCACACCAACACTTTGGCTAAAGCAAGCTAAAGAGTTAATCGGAGATTCGGATATTATTAAGCTTCCAAAAACATTAATATCTTATGATGATTGGTTTGATTCAGAAGAATATAGAATTGATATCTGTAAGCAAATGAATTTATCGTATTCAAACAAGGGATTAGAAGAAGTGCCAAAATTTGGAGACGGAAGTGGATTCAATGGATTCAACTTTGATGGAAATGCTCAAAAAATGAATGTATTAAATAGGTGGCAGAGCGTGGCCCCTGAGTTGTTGGAGAAGTTTTATCAAGAAGACATAGATTCCTTAAATAAAAGAATCTTTAATTTGTCTTTAAGAAAGTAAAGTTATGAATAGTGGATTTAGTATAATAATAGGAACAGTAAAGAAACTTGATTATTTATCACTATGCTTAGATAGCTTAAAACAGAATAGCTACTTTAAAGATCATGAGGTTATAATTCATTTTTCTAACTTCGACCAAGAGTGCCAAAGTTTTGCGGAATTTTACGGCATTAAAAAATATACTTCCTCAAAAGGTATTACGGGAATATGCTCCGCAATTAATATGGCTACAGAATTAGCTACAAAGGATGACATATGTATTATAGATGATGATATGTATTTATTGCCCGATTGGGATAAGGAAATAGTTGATTTTAAAAAAAACCATAAACTCTCAGATCTAGATTGGGTTTGCTCTACAATGATTGAGCCCCCAAATTATTTTTACGGCCCAGACCCCAGAAGATTTAATCAACCCGCATTAATGGCTGACTTAAATCAAATAAAGCAAAACATATCAGCGAAAGTTTCAACCCAAAGCACGCCTCTGCTTGTTGATAGACTTCGTTTTTTACAGATTGGCGGATACGACAAAGACTTCGATCCTGCTCCAGGCGCAGAAGATAGTTTTGCTAAAAAATTCTATGACATGGGATGTAGGAATTTTGTTAATTGTCCAACTAGTCTCGTTTATCATTTTCAATCAACTACCATAAATAGTCAAATTTTGAATTATTCTGCTGTAGCAAAGCGAAGAGATGAAAATTTTATTAAAAAATACGGATTAACAATTAAAGAATTTAACAAGCTTATCGACAGAGGAGAGCCTTGGACAAAAAAATGAATGAGCTCTGCATTTTTTCTTTTGCTCACTGCAGAACTGGTCAGCATGGAATATTTAATTGGTTGATGTCTCAAGCAGAATTTGCCCATTACGACTTTAATGAGCTATATAAAGATCATAACAATAAAGTTCAATTAAAAAAGCACGAATGGTTTAAAGTTTTAAATGCCGATAGCCTCGAAGTACAGAGAAAAACTGAAACATCAATTCTAAAAAAGAAAAATAGTTTTATCTATTCCTTTGAGGAGCTTGACCTGGGATTTTTTGACAAATATGATTTTATAAACTTAAACGAGGCAGAAGGTTTTAATAAGGTACTTGCAGTATGCATCTTGAGAGATCCCTTCAACTGGATCGCTAGTATGTTAAAGCATGCGGATAATTCACCGCCAGGTTATCACATACTCCCTGACAAACCAAGGTTGATTAAAGATGCTGTAGAAAGCATGGATGAAGAAATTCCAAATAATCTAGGTGACACTCAACCAAGTAGAATTAATCAGCTAAAATCCCAAATAAAGCAAGCTCTTGGAAGAGAACCTCTCCAAATAAAGTCCTGCCCCACAGTTTTTATTTCATTTAACGAATGGTTTCAAAGCGAAGAGTACAGGCGGTCAATCTCAAAATCATTAGGTTTAAAATTCTCAGACTTAACACTAAATAAAGTCTCGTCCAATGGAAGAGGAAGTAGCTTTGATAAGACCTCTTTTCATAATAATGCGCAATCAATGAAAGTCTTAGACAGGTGGAGCGTGTTTAAAAATGACTCAAGGTTTAAGCGTCTGTTAGATCAAGAATTAATTGATTTGTCCAGAGACTACTTTAACTTTTGCCCAATTTAATTTTTTACTTGTAAAAAGGCTTTAAATAGAGTAGAATAATTACTCATCAATTTAATGGGCAGTTGAATCTGCTGGAGTGTAAAAATCCGAATGGACATAAAAGTAAAGAAGAGAAACGGTAGACTGCAAGAATTTAACGTAGATAAAATTAATGCATCAGTACAGCGGGCGTGTGACGGAATTAGTGATGTTTCGGCTAGTGAAATTGTATTAGATGCACAACTACAATTATTTAATAAGGTAAAAACCGAAGAGATAGATCAAGCATTGATTCTATCAACTAGAGAAAAGATTGAAAAAGAGCCAAACTACTCACTTGTAGCGGCAAGGTTATTACTCAATACTCTATATAAAGAGGTTTTTAGAGAGGGCGTAGACTCAGATGTTTTTGACCTACAATACAGAAAAACTTTTGTATTAAATACTAAAAAATTAGTCAAAGAAGGTAGGCTAGATAAGAGGTTATTGTCATTTGATCTAAAAAAGATTTCTGAGGCCCTATGCATAGAGAGAGATAAATTATTTAAGTATTTAGGAATTCAAATTCTTACCGACAGATACTTCATTAGGAGTGAGGATAAAATCATGGAAGCCCCGCAATGCTTCTGGATGAGAGTTGCGATGGGGCTATCTATAAATGAAGAGGACAAGGAGGAAAAAGCTATCCAGTTCTACAATATTTTAAGCAATTTTCTTTATACTCCATCTACTCCGACAATGTTTAACAGTGGAACAAGTCATTCTCAATTATCTTCTTGTTATTTAAATACATTTGACGACTCAATAGACGGAATCTTTGATGGGGCGTGGCAAGAAGCAAGGAAATCTAAGTTTGCTGGTGGCCTTGGTTTAGATGTCACACCCTTTAGATCTACAGGCTCTCACATTAAGGGCACAAACGGAATATCTAGCGGCTTAATTCCTTGGCTTAAAATTTACAATGATTTACTTATAGCTGTAAATCAAGGCGGAAAAAGGCCAGGGGCTGGATGCGCTTATTTAGAGCCTTGGCACTTAGATTATGAAGAGTTCTTAAATCTAAGGAGGAATACGGGTGATGAAAGACTAAGGTGTCATGACTTAAATACAGCGTCATGGCTTCCAGACCTCTTCATGAAAAAGGTGGAGGCTGAGGAGGATTGGTATATGTTTGACCCTTCGGAATGCAAAGAGTTGCATAATCTATTTGGAGAAAAGTTTGATAAAAAATACAAATACTATTGTAACAAAGCTGATAAAGGTGAAGTAAAAAACTTTCGAGTACTGCCAGCAAAAGATCTTTGGAAAAAAATGCTTAAAGTTCTATTTGAAACATCTCACCCTTGGAACACTTTTAAAGACCCATCCAATATAAGGTATAGCAATCAGCATGAGGGAGTGGTTCATAGCTCAAATCTTTGTACCGAAATTCTTTTGCATACAAAAGCTTCGGAATATAAGGCTGGCCAAAAGGTCAATATAGGAGAAACGGCTGTTTGTAATCTTGGAAGCGTAAATTTAAAGAACCATATTAGAGAAATAGAGAGTAAGGACGGACAAAAAATTATAGGTATCGCCTGGACAGAATTAGCTCAAACAATTGAGGTTGCCATCAGAATGCTTGATAACGTAGTAGATATAAACTTCTACCCCACAAAGGAAGCTGAAAACAGCAACTTAAGGCATCGACCTATAGGTCTAGGAATGATGGGTTTGCATGACGTAATGCACATGCTTAACATAAATTTTGATGGAGATGAGGCTGTGGCATTCAATAGTGAGTTATTTGAATTTTACAGCTTCCATGCAATATCAGCTAGCAATTCCTTAGCAAAGGAGAGAGGGGCTTATTCTTCATTCGACGGTTCGCTATGGTCCAAAGGGATCCTTCCGATTGATTCCTATAAAGATTTAATGGATTATCGTGGCAGCGAAGGAGTAAAAACTAAAAATAAAACAGTAAATAAAGATTGGGATAAGCTTAGGAGTTCTATACTTGAACATGGAATGAGAAACTCCAATACTATGGCTATAGCTCCTACGGCGACAATTGGCTATATTAACGGAGTAGAACAAAGCATTGAGCCTAATTTTTCTATGCTTTTTGTTTACGAGAATAAGAGCGGAAACTTTTACATCATGAATGAACACTTCGTTTCTGATATGAAAGAAGCTGGTTTATGGACTCCAGAGATTATATCTATGGTAAAACAAGCTGATGGAGACGTAAGTCTACTAAATGGGGCCTTACCTAATTGGATCAAAGAAAAATATAAAACAGCTTTTGATAGAGATATGTTTAAGTTGATAGAATGTAATGCAGTTCGTCAAAAATGGATTGATCAAGGCATTAGTTTTAATCTTTACAATAGTGGAACATCTCTTAAATACTTAAATGACATTTACATGGCTGCTTGGAAGGCTGGCCTAAAAACAACTTATTATTTAAGAAACAGAGGGGCAACCAAGGTAGAAAAAAGTGTTCAGGCCGATAAAAATGAAAATACTGAATCCGAAAATGACGGTAACGACGTTGTAGCATGTAGCATCCTAGATCCTGGATGTGAGTCTTGTCAATAATAGAGAAAGGTGAAAAATGAGTGAAAAAACTGGTGAATTAATTACAAAAGAAATAGCTTCTGTTAACAGAATACTTCCTCACAAACATAAATATGCTTGGGATTTATTTTTAAATGGTTGCGCAAACAATTGGATGCCCACTGAAATATCTATGCAAAATGATATAAAACAGTGGAAGACTGGAGAAATTAGCGATGAAGAAAAACTTTTAGTCAAAAGGTGCTTAGGCTTTTTTGCTGGCAGTGAGTCGCTAGTGGGAAACAATTTGCTTCTTTCTGCATTCAAGTATATAACAGACCCTGAGTGCAGGCAGTATATTTTACGTCAAGCCTTTGAAGAAAGTCTCCATAATTTAACAGTTGTTTACATATGTGACAGCTTAGATCTTGATGTGGATGAAGTTTACAGAGCTTATGAGACAATTCCATCAATCAAAGCAAAAGATGACTTCTTAATAGATATAACTAGTGACTTAAATAGGCCTGACTTTTCAACTAGTAATTTAGAAGGAAAAAAAGAGTTACTGAAGAATCTTTTTACATATTACATTATATGCGAAGGAACATTTTTCTTTTCTGGTTTTGCTATGCTGCTTGCCTTAGGTAGGCAAAACAAATTACAGGGCGTATCAGATCAAATTAAATATACCTTAAGAGATGAAAGTATTCATATAAAATTCGGAGTATATTTAATCAATACTTTAATTGATCAGAATCCAAAAATTTGGACAAAGGCTATTCAAGATGAATTTGTTGAGCATATGAAAAAAACTGTAGATCTTGAAATTGAGTATGCTAAAGATGTTCTCCCTACAGGAATACTAGGATTAAATTCTTCAATGTTTGTAGACTATATGCACTATATAGGAAATAGAAGGCTTGAGTCAATAAACTTAGATTATCGTTTTCCTAGTAACGAAAACCCCTTTCCCTGGCTATCTGAAGTAGTTGACACGCAAGCTATGACAAATTTTTTCGAAAGAAGAGTTCGGGAGTACCAACAAAGTGGTTCGCTTGAGGATGACTTTTAAAATGTACGTGTAATTACCTACATGCCATGTAAAGATCCTGGAAGAACATTTATAATCAATCAGATACAGTCTGATGAATACTATTTTGAGCTTAATATCTTAGGCGGTCTAAGAAGACAGCTGGGTTCAGCACAAAATGCTCGAAATGCTGCCATAGCTAATCGGAATCAAATTTCCAAATGGGCATTTCCAAACCAATGGAATAGTTACGATTCTCAGTATAGATATTGGCGCGATAGAGCCATTCAATTAAGTACGGTATTAATTCCCCGACAAGAAGATAAAGTAGCTGCTATATATGAAGCTTTGCAGGGGAAGTTTATGATTCAGGGTAGCGATCCCGAATGGTGGAATGGGCAATTTGACCCAAAATGGCAATCTGCTGAAATAGAAATGGCCAAGAGGCAGAGTAAATATGAATACAACCCATGGGAGGAAAAAGACAAGAAAAGGCTTTTAAGAGTTAAACCCTGGAATGAATTGCTTTTAGCAGGAAGGAATGAATTCGGTAAGGTAGATATCACATATAGCTTTATTCCTGAAGGTACAGTTGTAGACGTAGGTAAGCGCCTTAATGGTGCGGTCCAGATGAGGGATTACGTAGGAGGACCTAATGGAGTGGGCAATCCATTGATAACAAAGACTAGTTTTGAGCAAGAAATTGCATCAGCATTTCAGGAATGGAAAGAGTTAATAGAAGATCAGTTAAAAGGAGTAGAGGTTAACTTTATTAGTCTTGGAGATGAAGTTCCAAACCCTGACCCAAATGGATTTAGTAGCCCTGGGGTTCCATCGTATACTACCGTGGGTTCATATCCAATACCCGAGGGCCCAGACACTAATCATAATGCTAATATTGGAGACATTAGATTTGCAATGTCTTCCTACTCGAGAGGTGGCGAATTTGACAAAGATCCAGCGTTAGCTCTAGCTTATGCCCCGCAGTACCTAGACGGCTTATCGAAGACAGCGATGAGTGTTAATTCGAACGGGAACTACCTTACAGTTGAAAGATGGCCAGATAACATTTATTACGCAGATGCACTTTCGATTCTTGGTAAAAGCGGTTCATATGGTGCAGATATTGTATTTGATGCAGACGACCCATGGAGAAAAGACACAGCGGGAGTAGGTAGTGCTGGATTTACTGGTGATTATAGTATAAAATTAGTTGCAGCTCATGAAATTGGACATGCGTTAGGTCTTGGTCATTCAAGCGTAAGTGGTTCGCTTATGTATCCATATGTTAACCCTTATCACAGTTTTATACAAAGATTTGGCAAAGGAGGGTTAAAAAGCCACCCAAATGCAAACCTAGAAAGGCTTGCTATCAAAGGAGTTTATGGACCTGTGCAAGAAAGGGATCATGGTAAAACTTTCATGGTTAACGTTAAAGATAATTACGTAGAAGACTTTGAAAGTTTTTTTGTAAGTGAGCCCGATTGTCAACTTTATTACGATGGAAGCTTTGCTCGAACCCTTTTAGAGGGTTACAATAACCTTGGTGAACCTTTATATTATGACAACTTCAAAGTGGTAGAAGGTATTGGGATTGATAATTCCAAAGCAGCTATGTGTTCACAAGAAAGCTGTTTAACTTTAGCTTGCTGGAGGTGGGATGAATTTGCAACAAGGTTTGAAACCATTACGATGGATGCATCCTTTAAATTTACCTTGCCAGAACAAGCTGCACCCCAAAACTTCAAAGAGATAGTTTATTTTAATTTCGCGAATTCAACAAGCGCTGAAGACTCAATCACTAAAGCGTCCAGGAGGTTAGGGATTATGTTTGCCAAAAGGTCTGATGGAGATTATGAATTATTTGCAACCGATGTGGTAAGAGTAACAGAGTCTTTAGCTGTCATTCCCGCAGAAGATATAGAGTTAAATTCAACAACTAGCAAGTGGCTAGACATTCGCTTTGAAGTTACTCGACAAGAGGAGCCATTAGATACGTGGAAACTTGTGGCAAAACTTTCATCTCGAGGTCGAAATGGCACAGATGTACCAACTCCTTTAGTCAGACAAGAGACGGATGGCCTAATAGATCATAGGTTGTGGCATTTTGAGCCTGCATATTTTCAATTTTTCGTATACGGAATGAGCGAGCCAGACCCACAAATCGATGAGTTTATTTTAGATAATTTTGTATTAGCTCCTGCTGTAGGAAAAGTACGATCTATAGAAGACAGAGATACAGCGTTAAAGATTTTTTAATTTTTCTTGACACAAGAGTATTACCATAGTATAATATGTGGTATGTCTGAAAAAAGTAACGCATCAGTTGTCAAAATACAAAAGTTTTTATCTGAAAAGGATAATAAAAAATATCACTACAACGATTCTACTGAATTAGATTACAAAGTTTCAACTGGAAGCTTGAATCTAGACCTTGCTCTTGGTGGCGGCTTTCCAGCTGGAGTTCATAGGTTCACAGGTGTTAACGAAGGGGGAAAAACCTCTTGCGCTCTTTCTGTAGCTAGGAACTTTCAGGAAAAGTTCAAGAAAGATGGCATGGTGGTCTATGTAAAAAGCGAGGGAAGGCTGAGCCCCGAAATGATTGAGAGGTCTGGAATCGATACAAGCGAGGAGAGATTTTTTAAGTTTGATTGTAATGTTTTTGAGAAGGTTTTTGAATTAGTAAGAATGCTAGTTCAAGAAAATGAAGACAATAAAAAATTCATGTTTATCATTGACAGCGTAGATGCCTTATGCAGGCAAAATGATTTTGACAAGCCGTTTGCAGAAAGCGAGCAGGTTGCTGGAGGGGCGCTAATCACCTCTGTCTTCTTAAAGAAGATGGTTCTTCCAATAATAAAACTTAACCACATGATGATCTTAACTTCTCAAGTAAGAGTAGAGGTTGCTGCTAATCCATATGCCTCCAGAGGGGGCCCGAAGGTTAAACAGGCGGGCGGAAACGCAATTAAACATTACGCTAATTTTATCTTAGAATTTCAAGAGAGGTATATTTCTGACATTATGTATGAAAACCCGACGGCATCTAAGGTTGAAGACAAGGGTAATCCAATAGGTCACACCTGTAAAATTATTTTTAGAAAAAGCGTAAATGAAAAAACTGGCGCAACCGTAAGATATCCAATTATATATGGAAGAAAGAACGGTAATTCAGTTTGGGTAGAAAAGGAACTCGTAGACATGATGTATTTATGGGGATTTTTAGAAAAAAAGGGAGCTTGGATTTCTTTCGATAAAGAGCTTTTAGAAAAATGCAAAAGCAAAGATATAGACTGCATAGAGAAAGTTCAAGGCGAAAACAATCTAGTTAATTTCTTAGAAAAGAATGAATCATTAAAAAATTACCTATTAAATTTCTTTAAAGATTCCATCCTAGAGGATTAAATGATATTTAAAACGCTACATGGTTCCGAAAAAAGAGTTAAAAATATTAAAAAGTTTTTGATCGATTGGGACGAATCAAGCAGGAGCAAACTACAATTTAACGTTAAGAAATTTTTAAAAAAATACTGGCAAAATCACGTAGTTTTTGAGGAGCTAACGATTCCTGGCACTAGATTAAGTTTAGATTTTTATAACGCTAATAAAAAAATCGCAATAGAGGTCCAAGGAAAGCAACATACAAAATACACCCCTTTCTTTCACGGAGGGTATAAGAATAATTTTTTATCTCAGCTAAAGCGAGACCAAGATAAAGCTAAATTTTGCGAGATAAACGAACTGACTCTTGTAGAGATTTACGATGGAGACAAGCTTACTAAATCGTTATTTAAAAAATACGGGGTAGTTTTATAGTGTAAATATAATTATGACTGAAGACGAATTCCCATTTGAGCAGAACTTTGTTTTACCAGAAAAGTTCCTAGACAGGTTATATGAAATAACTGGCACCGAAGAAGGTCCAAGAGGGTTCGTAGTCTGCTTTGTTGATTCTAATGGCTCACCTATAGTTTATACAAAAACAGATGCTCGTATTACAGAAATGGGGCTCAGAAAAGCCCTAGAGGAATACCTTGAAGAATTTGAAGGTTCGACCATTATAGATCTCGGCGGAGACAAGGACCTAGAAGATTTATCTTGACTTCTAGTCGCTGCTGTGGTAGTATTCATGCAGTATGATATTCAATATAGAACTTGAGCAGCATTTACTTGCAGGTATAATAAAGTACCCCAAAAAGTATTTTGATATTTCCAGCTTTATCTCTGAGGACGACTTTTACTCAGAGGATTCATATGTAAATAAAACTCTTTTTTTGGTGATTAAGCAGATAATTGAATCGGGCGAACAGGTTGACGATTTAGTCTTATCACAAAGAGTTAAGTCTTTAGGTATATCTTTTGAGGACAACATAGATATCTTTGAGTACATTAAATCATTAAGGCTTCGTAGGATATCTGACAGCTCTATAATTTCTATAGCTGAAGACCTAAAGAAAGTTACCGCAAGAAGATTAATAAGTAAGTCCTGTCTAGATGTTGTAAAGAAAATGAAGTCTAGTCCACTAGACAAGTCATTAAATGAAATTATCGACGAAGCAGACTTATCCTATAATCAGAGTATAGATTTAGTTTCTGTTAAAAAAGATTTACCCGAAAATATTGCCGACGAAATGGAGTCCTTTATAGAAGGTAGGGCACTGTCACCAATTGAAGAGTTTGGATTTATGGGGCCTCATAAAAGACTCAATGAAATGTACGGCTCCTTATTAAGGCCAGGCAATATAACAGTTATTGTTGCAAGGTCTGGAGTAGGCAAAACTCAGTTCTGTATGGACTTTTCAACAAAGGTTGCAATTGAGCATCAAGTTCCAGTCTTGCACTTTGATAACGGCGAAATGAGCAAGGAGGAGTTAATGATTAGGCAGTGCGCGGCCATGAGCGGGGTAAGTATGCATTTGCTAGAAACTGGAAAATGGAGAGAAAAAGGTAAGGAAACGATAGATAAAGTAGTTTCAGTTTGGAAAAGGTTAAAAAATTTAAAATTTTACTATTATAATGTTGCTGGTCTTGATGTAGACTCTATGATTAATGTGTTGAAACGTTTTTACTACTCTCAGGTCGGTAGGGGAAAGAAAATGATATTCAGTTTTGATTACATAAAAACTACTTCTGAAAAAAATTCTAAAAATCAATCACATTGGCAGTTAATAGGCGATATGGTAACAAAGTTCAAAAACTGTATTCAGCATGAAATATGCGAAGACGGAGAGCCTATGATACCTATGATAACTAGTGTTCAAAGCAATCGCTATGGAATAACTAATAATCGTAGCTCTGAAAATGTTGTAGATGACGAAAGCATAGTATCTCTCTCTGACCAAATAACACAATTCAGTTCTCATTTATTTGTATTAAGAAAGAAGACTCTGGATGAGCAAGAAAATGAACCAGCATCCTTTGGAACGCACAAATTAATATGTTTAAAATATAGACATTTAGGTGAAAATGCTTTACGAGCAATAGATCCGATTGAGCTGCCTGACGGAGGGAAGAGGAATAATTACCTGCATTTAAATATGCATAATTTTAATATCACCGAAAGAGGTGACCTAATCGATATGTTAGACTTTCAGGAATTAAATGGAATTAATCCTAATGAAGATGGCGACTTAGATGCACCTGATTTATAATGACGCAAGACAAAATCAGAGAAATATTAGAGTCCCTAGGCTACAAACTATTTGACAGGGGTGCATATTGGCAGACGAATGCTATTTTTAGAAATGGAGACAACAAAACCGCGATACAAATTTATAAAGACAGCGGGGTATGGAAGGATCACGTAAGTCAAACAAGCTTTATGCCTCTTAAAAAGTTAATAGAATTAACGCTTGGGACAAACGATAAAAATGTCATTAAAAAATATATTAGCAATGAAGAGCCTGATTTCTACATATCCGCAGAAAGCAATAAACCAGCCGCAAAAATAACAATGGATAAAGTTTATTCAGAAGACAGCCTATCTAGGTTATTTCCACATTTTGATTTTTATACCGCTAGAGGAATTAGTGAAGCAACGTTGAAGTTTTTTAAGTCAGGGCTAGCCACCAGTGGACCAATGTATCAAAGATTTGTGTTTCCTATATACAATGAACATGGACAGATTCACGGCTTTGCAGGTAGAGACGTATCTCCACCCAACAAGGATCGACCAAAGTGGAAGCATGTAGGAAAGAAGACTAAGTGGATCTACCCCTACTTCTTGAATGAAAAGTTTTTTGAAAATGAGATTACTTCAAAAAATCAACTAATCATAGTTGAGAGCATAGGGGATATGTTAAGTCTATTTGAGAATGGCTTTAAGAATGTTTTAGTTTCATTTGGTTTGGATATTTCCCCTCAACTTATGTGTTTTTTAATTAGAATAAATCCACAAAAAGTTATATTATCATTTAACAATGATGAAGAAAAGGCTGAAAATAGAGGCTTAAATTCGTGCATCAAGTCATACCTAAAGCTTCTGCCTTACTTTAATAAAAACTCGATAAAAATATGCGTTCCCACAAAGAATGACTTTGGGGATATGACTCAGGACGACTTTTCTGAATGGTCTAGTAAGCTTTCTAATATTCTCAAAAAAGATCAACTTAATGATATTTTCAATATGATTAATACTTTAGAGGCTAACAAGTCATTGAGTTCTAATATCTTAAAAAATAAAAAATATTTAAATGTCTAAAGATAGCTTAACTGCCCTATCCGCCAGCAGGATAAAAACCTTGCAAACCTGCAGCTGGATATACTGGGCAAAATATAAATTAAAAGTTCCAGATAAATCTAATGATGGAGCTAGTCGGGGAACTATATGCCATTTAATATTTGAACTTTTTGGAGAAAAGAGGCATAAACATCATTACTCTGCAATAGTTAAAGCTGGAACAGTTAAAGCTAGCGCCGCAGTATATAGATTAATTTTGCATCATGCAAAAAAATTAAACGTTGCAGACGATGAAAACCTACAGTTGATCGATGAAATGACTGTCAATGGATTAAATTACGATTTCTTTGGGAAAGACAAGTTGGGATTAAAAGAAGCTCATTCAGAAAGAAGCTTTGAAATCACCAAAGACGAGGGGGATATAAAATACAAAATAAGAGGCTTTATTGATAAGTTATTTCTTTATAAAGACAACTCTGCGATTATTAGGGATTTTAAAACTAGCAAACAAGTCTTTAAAGGTAAGGACTTAACTGACAACTTGCAAGACTTAATGTACTCGCTTGCAATTAGTTATTTATACCCCAAGTACCACAACAGGATTTCTGAATTTTTATTTTTAAAATTTGAACTAGGAACAGATTTACTTGGAAATACAGCAAAAGGCGTCGTTAGAATGGATTCTATTGACAATGATGAATTAAAAGGCTTTGAGTATCAATTAACTGCAATTCAAAACACTATAGATAATTTTGACGAAGACTTGGGCAGATCTTCTTTGGCTGCTAAAAAGGGTTATCCTAAAGATGGTTCTTTTGGCGGTCCGCTTGCTTGTGGAAAGAAAGGTTTTAAAAAATCAAGGGGAGAGTATTTGTTAGATAAGTTTGGGGAAAAAATTCCCGCATATATCTGTCCATTTAGAGAAGCTAGAGATTATTATGTAATTCTTGATGAAAATGGAAATAAAATCAAGGGGGGCTTTACGCAAGAAGAACTAGAAGGGGAGCTGAAAAAAGGACAATCTATATTAAAGCAAAAGTACGCAGGTTGCCCACACTGGAATAATAAAGAAGTGTTAGATGATTTAATGTCTGGTTTTTAAAAATTACCAACAATTATCGTGAGTTCCGCCCTCTACACACTCAAACTCATCTCCTGAGTACCACATTTCTGTTGTATTATCAGCATGATAGTCATTACCTAGAGCATAGAGTATAAAGTTTTCCATAACTGGTTGGGCTTCTATCAACTTAAGCCACCAGTAATTAAATCTTGGAAGAATTAAGTATCCGCCTATGGGCGCCCTTGTGATCCTTGTTGTGGTTCCTATAGGCCTCTGGGTTCCGTATATATGGGGGACTTGTGGGTGATTTTTATCAACATAAATAATTGCTGGAAAAAATTGTTTATGCATATATACAATTCTAATATATGGAGCTATATGTTCAAACTTTGTAGGCATTACTAATTTTGTAAACTTATGAGCATCTGCATCTTCTGTCAATTCGCTTGATTTGGTATAGCTTCCGTCGCCAAAGGTTGAAGGCAGCTCTGCCAACTTCCCTTCTGCTACGAGATCATCCCAATCTTTATCAAATCCTGAAGGTGTTGTACCTCCAGGCTTTTTATTTCCAACTCCCCACATAAAATTATAATCTTTTTCGTATATTTTGTTTAATTTTCCTTCAAGCGAAGTGCCTTGCCCTAGGTAAGTTGATGTCATATCAATCTTTCCATCTTTACCTATGGCGGCGGCAACTACATTTGATGAGTCTATTAATGTAAATTCTGTGTTTTTTAGCCAGAATTGCTCTTCTACGTCTTTATGCCACCCCCAAGAACCAACTGCATCAGCACCTTGGTATGATTTCTTGTATTTTTCTCTTGATCTGTGGTCTTGATTAAAAACATAAGTCATTCCTCTTCTAATGTGGAATGCTGCCCCTCGGTGGTAGCGAAGTCTATCACGCCCCGCTTTTGGTTTATGTTGTTCAGGATAACCTTGGTTAGATACAGGTATCCATCCCGCAAGCCCATCAGGTGTTTTCCCTTTTTTCTTTAAAGCTGTGCCCATGGTCATTCCAAACGCTATTCCAACAGTCGAACTAGTCCTTCTGACGTTTTTATCTATCGCGCCTGGATAGACTATACCTACATCCAACTCGTGTCTACCGTTAACCGCAGGAGGCTCATCAATAACTATTTCATCCCAAGGGTTATCGGGAGTAGGCGGATTTCTTTCTTCTTCTCCAGGGCTCGTTTCTGGAGTTTCGGGCGTAGGTTCGCTTGGATTATTTTCATGCGGAGGGGGTGCGGGTAGTTCCGAAGGTGGGGGGTTTTTTGGCGTTGTCGGGGGTCCAATAGGGGAGATGATTGGATCAATAGGGTATCGAACTGGCGGACCTCCAGGAGGGGTTCCCGCTTCTCCATCCATGCAGACCCCAACAAAAGATGGATCAATCATTCCGTACATTAAATACCTTAGCATAAAATGCAGTGGGCCAACTAATTTTTGTCCATGCCCCATTGCCACAAGGCTATATTTCCTAGGAGATAGATCGTATGGTATAGAACCCGCATTTAAGCTTCCTAAAAACAGGTTGGCGCGAGGGGGATCCCAGTTAGGTTTGGAGCCTTGGCTCCTGAAAGCCCCATTTCTTGCGTCGTACTTATGATGCATGCCATAAGCTAACATGTTATCATTTGGCGTTGTAATATTGTGTGAATTTCCATCTGTCCAATATTGATATCCCCCAACCCAAGTATTTTCTTTGTTTCTTATGTATGGAAATTGCCCTTCTGCTTGATTCAATAAGACAAATTCTGGAATATCATATTCTGCAGCTTGTTTCAAGGGAAGAATATGTTCTGTATTCATCTCGTGAGACTTGAAGGCGCCCTGCCAATTTGCATTGCTTTTTCCGTTTATTTTAAATGATATTGTTCTACTTATTGATGCGCCAAGGTCCGTATAATTAGCTCCGTGTTGAACATCTGACTTTTTATAATAACCCACGCAATAAAACCCATTTTTCCTAGTTAAACCTTCATTAAAAGGATTAAAAGTTGTATCTATATAATCCTTGGCTGTAGGAATAGAATTGCCCTTTCCAGCCTTAACATATCCTACTTCGTGATTTATATTTCCATAAAAAGCCAATGATCCAGCTTTAAGATTACAAGCATTTAGTGCATTTGCACAGGCGTTTCCCCAAATTGGAAGATGTAACCTTTTAATATGTCTTAGCAAATCTAACCTCTGTACGTTATAGAAAAAATTTAACAAAACCATCCTTCTACATGGGTCTAAAACTTTCTCACTTACTCCACAATCTAAAACTGCGCCAATATAATCATCGCAAACTGGCACCTGAGGGGGTTTTTTCAAAAACTTAGTAGCACTAATTAATAATGCCGCGTCTTTTTTATCATGAAGAAAAGTTTTTGATCCTGCTTTAAATATAGGTTGATAGAAGTGTCTTGTTGGAAATTTCTTTGGCATGTTAAATGAGATTACACATTTTTATTGACCTAGGTGCTTTAGTGTGGTATCATATTAAACATGATTCCATTATTTAAGTCTCACTATAGTATAGGTAAGTCCATACTAAGGGTTGGAGGGGAAAATTCATCAAAAGAGGGCTCAGATGGTATAGCGGCAATCGCAAAAGAGCAGGGCTTAAAAGAAGTAGTTTTGGTCGAAGATTCCCTAACAGGTTTCTTGGAGGCACAAAAATCATTTAATAAGTCAGGAATAAAGTTTATCTTTGGACTTCGCTGTACATTTTGCAATAATATAAAGAATACTGATTCTGCGGAGAACTCCGATCACAAGGTAATTATTTTTGCAAAAAATGCAAAGGGAGTAAAACTTCTTAACGAAATTCAAACCTTTGCTCAATTACAGGGAGAAGGAAAGTTAGACTTAGATTCTGTAAAAAACTTTTGGTGCAACGATTCATTAAAAATGGTAATACCATTCTACGACTCGTTTATCTACAACAATTATTGTAGATTTTCAAATTGCATTCCTGACTTTAAGGGTATAGAGATATCATTTTTTATTGAAGACAATCTACTACCTATTGATCAAATAATAACTCCTAGAGTGCAAGAGTATTGTGAATCTAACGGCTTACAATCTACGCTGGCAAAAAGCATTTTTTACAAAAAACGTTCCGACTTCAATGCTTATGTTACATATAAATCAATCTGCAATAGAAAGAAATTTATGGCATCCCTTGACAAGCCAGGATTTGACCATCTTGGGAGCAGGGAATTCTGTATAGAAAGCTGGAGAGAAAGAATTAAAAAATGAATAAAGATTTATTAAGATTTAATAATAAGCAAAAGTATATTATATTTGATTTTGAAACTTGTAGCCTAAATCTTGGCTCTCTAGAAAACAAACCTTGGCAACTTGCATTCTCAATAGCTCAAGGAAAGAAAATAGTAAAGAGTTACGACTACTTAGTTAAATGGGACGACTTGAATATTTCCGAAGATGCAAGGAGGATAACGAATTTTTCGGACGCTAAGTATAAGAAAAATGCTGTGGATGCAAATTTCGTCCTAGAGTCTTTTGAGAAGTATTTATACGATGAAGAATATTTAATCGTGGGACATAATATACTGGGATTTGATGTTTACATTCATGGAATATATAGGCAGCTTTTGGGCAAAAAGCCTGATTTTTCTTATATCAAAAGGTGCATAGATACTTTATCTCTAGCTAAGGCAATCAAAAAGGATATTACAATAGGCAATGATTCTTTTATTGAGTGGCAATTTAAATTAAATTCTTTTATAGAAAAAAGGCTTGGCTGTTCAATACAGGCATTATGTAAGAGTTATGATTTAGATTTTGACCCCAACAAGCTTCATGATGCGCTTTACGATATTGGCGTTAATTTTAAAATTTTTCAAAAACAACTTTGGCAACTTGAAATATGAGTGATTTCTTTTTAAACTTCGAGAGTTATGACGGATCCTGCCCTCCTGGGGTAAAACTTCCAGAAATCCTAATTGAAGATAAGTATTATAAAAAACTTAATATAGATCAAGGAGTTTCTAATTTTGAGTTTTTAAAATGCCTTTGCAGACAAGGCTTAAAATTGAAAGATATAACTTCTCTTAAAAATAAGCAAGAGTACTATAATAGAGCAAAGCTTGAATTAGAGATCTTACAGGACCTTGGGTTTGTAGATTATATTTTATTAAACTGGGATATACTTAACTTTTGTCATGAAAATGACATCCCTACGGGGCCAGGAAGGGGGTCTGCTGCTGGATCATTAGTATTATATTTAATTGGAGTTACGCAGGTTGACCCAATCAGGTACGAACTGTTTTTTGAAAGGTTTGTATCAAAAAGTCGAGCAAAAAAGATTAAAGGTGATGACGGCGAGACTTATTTGGACGGCTCACTGCTTGCAGATATAGACAATGATATTGCTTATGAAAAAAGGCAAGAGGTAATTTCTTATATTGAAAGAAAATACCCCTCAAGAACAGCAAAAATCTTAACACTGAATACGTTAAGCAGTAAGCTCTGCATAAAGGAATGCGGGAAGATAGCGGGTGGTATATCTGAACAGGATATGAATATAGTTAGCGAATATATTCCCAAAATATTTGGCAAAGTTGTTTCCCTAGATGAAGCTTATGTAGAAAGCGAGAGGTTTAATGATTGGGCAGACAAAAACGAAAAGGTATATAAAATAGCTAAAAAAATCCATGGGTTAATTAAAAACTCTGGAGTTCACCCTTCTGGGATTGCAATCTCTCACCAAAAAATGTCTGAAATTTGCCCGCTACAAATGACGAATGATGGAGCCATAGTTACTGGTTATGACATGAATTGGGTTGCGGAACTAATGGTTAAGTTTGATATTTTGGGGTTAAGAACACTTAGTGTTATTTATGATGTTTGTAGTAATATAAACTATAATCCTGAAAATATTGATCTTTTGGATCCTGATCTATACTCGCCTTTAAATTCCAATCTTTCTTGTCCTCACGGATTGTTTCAAATTGAGGCGGATCTAAACTATAGAGTATGCAAGAAGGTTTCTCCCAAAAACCTTGAGCAGTTAAGCTCTGTTATAGCTATTGGAAGGCCTGGTGCGATCGATTTCCTTGATGACTATGTTGAGTTTTCTCAAACCGAAGAGTTTCAAAGTATACATCCATTTTTTGATGATGTACTCTCTACTACAGGAGGGATACCTTTATACCAAGAGCAGCTGATGAAGATGGCCGTAAAGGTAGGATTTAGTCTTGATGAATCTGAACAATTAAGGAGAATTGTTGGAAAAAAGAAGGTTGATGAAATGCCAAAGTGGAAAATTAAAATTCAACAAAAGATCACTGAAAACAATTTACCAACTGAAGTGGGAGAAGCATTATGGAAGGTGGCGGAAGATAGTGCGAATTATTCTTTTAATAAAAGTCATTCTATAGCATACTCAACGCTTGCGGCATGGACAACTTATTTAAAGTTTAAACATCCTCAACAGTTCTTTTTATCCTTATTAAGGATGACGAAGTACGAACCTTCTCCACAAGAAGAAATAAACAAAATTAGTCAAGAGCTTTCTAAGTTTAAGATTAAACTATTACCTCCAGATCTAGCTAGGTCTCAAATAGATTTCTCTATCGAAGGGCAGGATATTAGGTTCGGATTAAATTCGATCAAAGGAGTAAGTTCTAAATCCCTAGAACAATTAATAAAATTCAGGGAAACAGATAAGCCTAGTAAATTCGACATTTTTCTTGCCGCTAAACAGGCTGGCTTAAATATTGGGGTACTGTGCGCCTTAATTCAAGCTGGTGCTCTGGGTGGTTACAAATCAAATCGCTCATTGTTAGTATTAGAGGCTCAATCATTTAACATTTTAACGGAAAGAGAGAAGAGGAATGCAATTTTGCTTGCTGAAAAATATGATGAAAAATTATTAAATATGCTGTGTGATGCTCGAGATGGAAAAGTTCTAGCAGATGACGGCAGACCCTTCATGAAAGAATCAAGGTTTGCGACTTTTAAGAAAAAGTATGATCCATATCGATCAATATATGATCAAAATAAAAATCTAGAAAGTTTTTCCAAGTGGTATTTTGAAACAATGCTATTAGGTTACTCTTACTCCACGAAGTTAAAAAATGTTTTTCCTGAAGAGAATGAGCTAGGGGACTCTCAGGACTTTAAATTCTGTGACAACAATGCAAAAGGAAGGTATATAGCAGTCGTAAAAGATAGCCAAAGGAGAGTAAGTAGAAATGGTAATAAATACATGAAGCTTGAGTGTTCTGATGAACATGGAGGTATCATAGGAATGTTTGTAAACGACGCTCGTGGAAAACTAGACAGATATTATGACTCAGGGGGGAAATTACCTAAAAAAGATGATATAGTTGTTTTTTCTGGCTCAAAAAAAGATGACGTATGTTTTATAAATCATCTTAAAATAATGGAAAAGACTTGCTATATGAAGCTATCTGATGTAAAATCATAAAAGTGTAATATAATATTTATGGCAGGAACAAAACCAAGTTTAACACCCAGGGCGCGTAAAGCAATTAAGCGTGCATTTAAAATCACAGAGAGTCTTCTTGAAAAAGAGGTTAAGATAGAGCATTTATTTCTATCTCTCTTGCATTTACGAAGTGGTCCAATACTTGAAATGTTGGATTTTTATGGAATCGACAAGTCGGACTTAGTTGAAGTTATAGAGAATGAATTAGCTAATGCAGTTAAGAAGATTGACGGTGAAGAGTATTCTGTCGAAGGTTTTTCGAAAGAAGTGGATTTTGTTATGCAATTTGCGTATACTTATGCAAAAGAACTTGATCATGAATATACTGGACCAGAACATCTTTTTATTGGCATTTTAAATTCTCCCAAATCTTCAGTTGCGGAATTATTTGTAGAACTCGGTTTATCAATAGAAGAGGTAAAAGAAAAAATTGAAGACTGTTTTTCATTTAATCTTTCTCCCAAAAAGCAAGAAGAAATTGAATCTCAACCCTCTACGACTCACAAAAGTCAACCAAATCAAAAAGCTTTAGAGACTTATGCTACAAATTATAATATTTTAGCCATGAATAAATCTTTTAACAACTTAAGCTCTAGAGATGAAGAACTAAAGCTTCTCTCTGAAATTTTATGTAGAAAAAGTAAAAATAATCCAATTTTAATTGGCGGTCCTGGTGTGGGCAAAACGGCCCTGGTTGAAGGATTAGCAAATGCTATAGTAGAATCTTCCTGTTGCGACCATCTAATGCCTAAAATTATTTACGAAATTAACTTAGGGGTACTAATTTCTGGCACGAAATACAGGGGGCAATTCGAAGAGAGGTTAAAGAACATCATAAATGAAGCATCAAAAAACCCAAACATAATATTATTTATTGATGAAATTCACTCTTTAGTAGGCGCAGGAAGTGCAGAGGGCAGTCTTGATGCAGCCAACATGCTAAAGCCTGCCCTGTCTAGGGGTGAAATCAGCTGTATAGGTGCAACTACTTATGAAGAATATAAAAAGAGCATTCAAAAGGATGCGGCGTTAGACAGAAGATTTCAACCAGTTTTTATTGAAGAGCCCTGCAAGGAAAAGACTCATAAAATCATATCAGGCATAATCGACAACTATGAAGATTTTCACGGAGTAAAATATAAAAAATCTATTGTTGATCTTGCGATAAATTTAGCCGATAAATATGTTTTTGACAAAAAATTTCCAGACAAAGCTATTGATATTATTGATCAAGCTGGCTCAAAAGCTAAATTAAGGTCTTATAAAAGACCTAATTCCGCAAAAAAAATAGAGCAAGTTTTAAATAAGATCATGAGGAAAGAGATCGAAATGTCTCAAGACGAGCAAGATGAACTTTTTTCTACGTATCAAGATGTTTTAGAAAAGTGGAGCAGGGACAATAGTCGTAAACAGTTTTTTGTAACAAAAAAAGATATATATGATGTAATCTCATATAAAAGCAATATTCCCGTATCTCAAGTTTCTAAAAGAGAAGTGGATAAGATTCTTGGCTTAGAAAAATCTTTAAATAAAGATGTTATTGGTCAAACGGACGCGTCTAAGTTGATAACAAATACAATCTTGAGGAATAAGGCGGGGTTAAACGACAAAACCAAACCGATTGGGTCATTTCTCTTCCTAGGTTCAACTGGTATAGGTAAGACTTTGATGGCTAAAAAAATATCCAAGTATATGTTTAATGGAGAAAAAAGTCTTGTTCATTTAGACATGACTGAATTCTCAGAAAAAGCAAGCGTTTCAAGATTAATTGGAGCTGCGCCTGGTTACGTAGGTCATGAAGAAGGGGGCTTTCTAACAGAGGAAGTAAGAAAAAATCCCCATTCGGTTATTTTATTTGACGAGATTGAAAAAGCTCACCCTGAAGTTTGTCAATTATTACTTCAAATACTTGACGAAGGTAGAATTAAAGACGGATTAGGTAAATATGCAAATTTTTCTAATTCAATTATAATCATGACTGCTAATATTGGCGCAGAAGCTTATGATGAAAAATTTATGGGATTTGGGGATAACCCAAATACAGAAGATAATATACAATCAGATGTAAAAAAATCCCTAAAGTCCACCTTTAAGCCAGAATTGATTGGAAGAATAGGAGAAATTGTAGTTTTTAATCAATTGCAGAATGAAGATGTATTAAATATAATTAATATAGAACTAAACAAGATTAAGAAAAATTTATCAACTCAAGGCATAGAAGTAAACTTTGCCAAGTCCACTAAAAACTTTTTACTTGATCAGATTTCGGTAAAAACTTCTGGAGCGAGAGACATCAACAATGTTATAAAAACTAAAGTTTTAGATTTTCTTGCGCCAAAAGTTATAAAAAAAGAGCTTGGTAAAAACAAGTCTTTAATATATGTTACTGAAGACGAATTAAAGGTTAGGAATTAAATATTCAAAAAGTATTGCGCTTTCTGTGTAATATTTCTTGAGTATGTTCGAACCTAATAATACGTATCCAAACATTACGCCCTTTCAAAGGGGAGACCAAACACATATAAACTTTAATTACGTTTGGGATAGCGGCTTGTCTACATGGAGGCCGTTGATGCCCAGTGACTATGGTGACGTAACGTTATCAAATAGTTCTGTTACCACAAACGTTTACCAAAGCCAAGAGAGGGTTGGCATCACGGGTAGTGATGGAGTTATCATTGGGGTTGGCGGGGCATTTCCAGTAACCGATAATGGGGGCAGCTTAACCGTCGACTTTGACAGACCAGTTCCTGTTACAGATAATGATGGTTCATTAACAGTAGATGGTTTAATTGGCATAACGGGCCAACCAATTCATACAACTGGGACAATTAAACTAGATGAACCAATTGAAATTTATGGAGATGTTAGAGCTGCTCAGTCTGGCGACTGGTTTGTGGCAATTACTGGCCAGCCAGTCTGGGTAACTGGTAATTTTGCAACCGAGTCAGTTAGAGAGGTTATGCTAACAGGCATAAACCAAGTTGGAATCACTGGAACTCCCGAAGTTGTTATCAAAAGTGGTTCGATAAAAATCGAGAATATTAGTGAAATTTCAACCCCACCAGTCACAGTTGTTGGGGTTAGTGGATATCAAACTTTCATTATTGAAGACAGTGGGGTAGATGCCGCTGGCGAACCATGGACATCGGGAATTGGGGGACATAGATATACAACGGGAGAGAATTATGTTTCTTCTGGAATTTTTATAAAACCTTATACTTTGCATTCTTATCATGTAGTACAAACAGATCCAAACATAGGTCCAGATGGAGCAATATTTGTTATTGAGACCACTAACTTTGACGATAAACATTATTACCCTGTTTATGCTGCAAAAATCGATCAATTTGGCACAACAATGCTGCCCGACCCATTCGGCTGGGGTGGAGATGGCCTAACTGGAGGCTTTCACTATCGAGACCAATGGAATTTCAAATTTGCTAGATTTGTTATACAAAATTATACTAGCGGAACATTTTACATTTCTCAACATCACACACCGTAACTAAATCATGCCTTTCAATTATTTAAAATCTTCAAGTCAAATTTATCCACCAAAAGGTGGGTTACAGCAAGCAGTTACTTCATTAAACAATTTAATTAATAACGTCGATATTGTAGCAGAAGGAACATTAAGCCTAAGGCTAGATGGCCAGCTTATTTACCTCAGTGGTAAAGCTATTGAAGAAATATATAACGAATTTGTAGAAAATGATTATTTTAATATTGGTTCAACTGGAGTAAAGTCGACTAATGGAATTACTGGTGAAGTTAATATTGAAGGCCTTGGTGGAGTCACGGTTACCACAGAGGGAAACACTATATATGTTAGTGGGCACGATGACCACGGAGGGGTAGGTGGATCTTTCACATGTTCAGCTCTTGAATCTTGTGATAAAGTTGTATTTACTACTGGAGAGCAGACTATCGAGGGGCAAAAAATCTTCCAAAACATACAAAGGTTTACTACTGGAAATACCAATGAGGGAGGCATTATTGTCGGACCCATAATGGAAACGGGCGTTTATCTGGATCAATCTTTTGAGAGAAATTACGTTAGTGGAGTAGAAATTACCGAAAGTGGTATTTGGATTGATGGAAAATCTGTCAACACCGACATGCCGTTTGGTAAAAGCAAGGGTGGAGGAACTAATATATATTTAGGCAACTCAACGATATATGGTGACGCTTGTGATATTCAACCTGCAGTAGCAAACATTGACAGGGATCAAGATAATTTACATTACAAAAAAGAGCTTAATTTTGCAACGCTACAGGGAACAGGGGGCATTTCAGTACTAAAAGCCTCTGAACCTAACTGTGGTTTAATTTATATTTCTGGTGGTGAGTCATTATATGATGACATTAGGGATAGTGATTTTGGAAAGTATATAGTATATACCACGGGCGACCAAACCATTAGTGGTTTTAAAACTTTTGCTGATGACGTTACAGTTGGTGAAGTTGGCGACTGGGTAATGCAGGTCGAAAATAATACCGTTGGAATAGATGGGATTCTAGATGTAACGGGCCAAATTTACTTAAATGGAGTGCCGATAACTGGCAGGATTAATGTATATAAATATGTAAACAATTTAATTCATAGCGGAAGTTTATATACATCGCTCAATGACCAAACTGGAAGTCTTTATCTTTCTGGCAGTAATGGTATTACAGTAATTAAGCATGAAGCCACATGGGAAACTGGATATGATTATATATATGAAATAAAAGGCGGGGGAGTAGGTACTACGCCAACAAAAGCCAAAGGGGGAGGTTTTTGGAGCAAAACAGGAAACAGTTTATATTATGAAAGTGGAGATGTTGCAGTTGGAGGACTTCCTGTATTAACAGAAAAAACTATATTTTATGCAAATAGCGGCGGAACCACAGTTCAAAACTCCAAGTTTACAGTATCAGAAGGTTCAACTGGGTTTTTTCATACTAGAGTTTTAGTTGGAAGGGATACAATTCCAGGGTTTGTTGGGCAAACTTTCGGAAAGCAAATTCCAAATTCTCAAATCTACTCAGGAATTTCAATTACTGAAGATGAAATTAAAATTCATGGGACGCAAGGCACAAGAATAGGGCCAAATACAACTTACATACAAGGCTTTGATGAGCGCAGGCAACCTTGGACCTGGCAAGGGGTAGCATTATACAATGACAAAATTTTAATTAGCGGTGTCCCAGTCACAACAGGTGCATCTTATGGCGTTTTTCTAAATGACTCGAAGCCGAATGTATTTAAACAAAATAGGTTGTCAAGTTCAAATGGCTATAGCTCACCAAATGAGCTAGTTTTCAAATATCTAGATACAACTGGCACTGCAGTTCAAATCTTCGACAAGGGAGACTACTTACTATTTTCAGGAAGCGCGAAAGAAAGCGTGGGTAGGGGATCAGTTAGCGTTACATCCGACGAAAGCTATTACTACATCTCAGGAAAAGATATCCAAGGAAAGGGCTACGTATCTGTTACTTCTGACGGAAGCAACTATTATATATCAGGAAGAGAGTTGTCTGGAATTGGTGGATTACAAGTAATTGAATCAGGTGGTTATTATCTTCTTTCTGGCGGAGCTGGTGGAGCTGGTGGCGGCGATATAGGCGGCACTGGCAACTTTGTAACAAGAAGTATGACAGGTAATCTGGGAGGAGATACAACTGTCAATAATTATGATTATAGCCAAGACCACTTTAATACATATATATTAACTGGCACAATTGGCGTAAGTTCTGTTAATGACTTAACTGGGAATTTATCAATCAAAGGAGAGGATTTAATATCAGTTTATGTAACAGGAACGGATACGATTGTTGTTAGCGGAACCTTAAGTACTGGAAACTTTGTTACTAAAAATGAAACAGGCCATCTTCTTGACAATTCAGACTTGGGGAATTTTCTTTTATCTACTCAAACGGGTAATTTTGTAGACAAGGGTGAATTAAATAACGGAACAGGGCATTTCGCCGAAAAGAGCTATGTGCATAACGCCATATCAAACATTACGCTTGTAGAGACCCTTAATGGCCTTAGTGGTCAGGTTCACATTACTGGCGATGCTGGTGTTGACGTAATCGTCCCAACGGGAACTGGGCACAATAACACAATATCGGTTAAGCTTGATGTATCTGGCGCTGGTGACGTAGTTATAATTTATCCACCTGAACCATTAACTTCCATTAAGACTCGCGGAAGTGGCTACAACTTAATAACAGGAAACGACGGGTCAATTTCAGGAACAGGATACCATTATTTAAATGATAATCCAAATGTTGTTTTAATTAGTGGAGAATGGGTAAAGCCCTCAGAGACGGGTTACTTTGTTGACAAAGGAATGACTGGTCATTTAGCTGCAAAAAGCGACATAAATGATCAAGTTGCAACAGCTGTAACAGGAGACACAGTTATTAACCTCTTATCTGGAACATTCTTAACTAGGAGCGAAACAGGTAATTTCTGCACCGCGCCATGTGGCGGAGGCGGAGCTGGTGGCGGTGGCGCTGCAGGCGTAAGCTCTCTAAATGGAGAGACTGGAGTACTGGAAATACAAGGAACTGGTTCAGTAGTAGTTTCAACTGACGGAAAAACAATTATAGTTAGCGGTTCAGCAACAGCAGGAGGAACTGGAAATCTAGTTGACAAAGGAATGACTGGAAATCTAGTTGACAAAGGAATGACTGGAGATTTCCTAACTGCAGCTAATCTACCTACTGGCAATTTCATAACAAAGTCAGAGACAGGTTGCCTTGATCTCAAGCTTTGCAATACTGGAAATTACGCAACACTTGCAGATGTAACCAGTAGTCAACCAGGAATAGTTATTGAAGACGGAAACAGTGACCCAGACTATTGTCTAACATTAGGTAATTCTGTAACTGGTATAAAATTTGGAATAGGATTAACTCCAACATTCCATCATGGAGATCCTAACTTTATTAGGCTTGACGGAGCAACAGGTGTTGAATTTAACGCCTATGACGATAATGTCCTTGTAGGAAAATACTCAAATATTAACTTTAAAGGCGCGGGAGTAGTAGCTTCACAAAACCCAATAGTCAGTGATATCCTTGATGTTACCATTGCTGCTGGCGGGGGCGGCGGCGGTGGCGCGGGCGTTAGCGAACTTAATGGAATGACTGGTGTCATAGACATAGTTAGCTCGGGCACAGCGGCAGATGATATATATAGGTTGAAGATCTCAACTGACAGCTCAACTTACCCTAAATCTATAATCATTGCAGGTCTCCCTACTGGAGAATGGTTTTCTGCAACTGGAGCGGTTGGCACGGACTTCTTGCCTCGTGCCGAAACGGGAAGATTCCTAGATGAGCCTAAATTCAACAATCTCTTCGATTTTTATCCAAGAAACAATCCTAGTGGATTTGTAACATATGATCGTTTTAGAGGAGAGGGAGGAATTGGGGTTTCATTTAGTCCTTCGACACCAGCTTATTATGGAGACATAACCTATACAGTTACAATTAGCGGTTCTGAGTTGCTAACTGGAATAGATAAAGCTAGGCAAAGATTTAATACTCTTGTAGGAAATGATCCAGCTAAAATTGGTTCTGATGGCTGGGCTTATAAACAAAGCATTCCAGAAAACATTGTTTTCACAACAGGCAAGCAATCTATTTTAGGTCAAAAAGAATTTGCCAAGTACGCTAGGCCAACCGTCAATGATACTCCAGGAGTAGGAACAGGAATACCTTTAGTTATCAGTGGAGAGAATTACTGGACAATAACTGGTTATGATGTAGCAACAACTCACATGGTAGACTGGGACTCTGCCGACACACACACAATTAAAATTACTAATCATACCGATATTGACTTTAAAAATCACTTAAAGTATCCAGGAAGGCAAATTAATATCATCTTAAAAAATGAAGGAGTTATAGGTGGAGCATCACACAGCTACATTGTAAACTTCCCGCATTACGTACAATGGCCATTTGGAGATCAGCCTAACTTCGGAGAACAGGGAGACGGAAGATTTGCAATATATTCATTCTTCTCTCTAAATCCTCTTCCAGAAATGAACGTGGGTACAGATTTTACTGGCGTACTAGGGGCAGTTTCTATGCAGCATTATAGCAGGAACTACTAACAATGAATGGAGTTTTTGGTAAAAATGACGGCTTTTGGTTTGGCGACCATCATGACTATCGTGTTTACGTAGATAATATTGGTGCGGAATATGTTACCGACGGAGCGGCTTACGTCTTCCTTGATAATATAGGCGCAGAATACGCAAGTAACGGCGCCGCACAAGTTTTTCTTGATTCTTTAAGCGCGGAATATACTAGTAACGGCGCTGCACAAGTCTTTATTGACGCTTTAAGCGCGGAATATACGAGTAATGGTGCCGCTCAAATAAAGATTGGTTCATTAACCAGTGAATATGTAGATTCGGGTGGGGGAACAATATTTACAAATGCTCTGCAAGCTGAATTTTCGGTCAGAGACCCAAATTATCTTTAACAATTAACAATATATAGTGTAAAATACAATTATGAAGCTTTTAAGATTTGGATTTGAAAACGAAACGATGCCCGCGTCGGTAAGTGTTATATGTGGAATTATGGCAGACCCCATTGGAACATACGATGCAGGTCAATGGAAAAATGCCTCAAAAGGCGGAGAAGGTAAATACTTCAGGCAAGACGTTACTAATTTAAGAAACTTTTCTGGGGCATATAGTTTTGTACAAGGAAGAGAGAATTTAAACACGACATGCATAGCAGGATTTTCTCCAAACGAAAACGCTTCAAATATAGATGATGCAACAAAAAATGTATTTTTTAATTGGGAGAGAAATCAAGAGTGCTTAAATCAGCATTTAAAAATCAATTTTACAGCCTCTCAAGGCATAGGAATGACTTATTTCTATAAATTGAATAAAATCATAGGTCTAGACACAACGGGGGTTCAACTGCCAAGTAACGAACAACAAGATTACATCTTCAAAAGGACTAAGGATGACTTCCAAGCGACCATGAGAAATCATTGGCATTTTTCAACTACTCCTCATCAGGCGTATTTTATGACAAACCCTGGCCTTATGATTCCAAACAGATATCATGGAGACGCTCCATTTGGAGGTAACTATGCAAATGATGCGCAAAGAGGTAATTTGCCAGTTCCAAGCAAGACGCATATGTCTGCTTATCCAAGGGGCACTGCCGCAGGGTTTTTCTTTAGTGCCTTAGATGGCACCACCGCCAATGCAGCCAACGACCAAGCACTAGCGGATACCATGGGTGGATCAGCATATGTTAACACCATTACAATGATCTTAAATGGAGAAAAACAAGACTTTACCTTACCAACAAATCTAAATTTATCTGGATGGAATAGTATACAAGTTAAGTATTGCACATCTCCCAATCATGTATTTAAAGTTTCAGTAAATGGCGAAGATTTTCAAATGTTTGGCAACACAAACAAACCTTTGAATTCAGTTGTTGATACCGTATTAATTCCGCTTACTTCTAACATAGGAGCTAGCAATTTTCAAGGGATGTCAACTATTAATAGAGTCAATCGTTTGCCACTAGTATCATATTGCGTAGATGATGTAGCATTAAATAATAATATTATAGATGTTGATGGAAATCTAGAAATAAGCGATTCTGACATAATTATTCCTCCATTTGTTATATGTACAGGGCTTGAGCTCGTGAGTGAGGTTGCTGGTGGTCAATTTGAACACGACGACGAAGCATCTAGCGTTTTTGATGCAATGCGTTCAAATAATGACGTCAGGGCATTTACTAACAAGAGTGCAGTTCACAGATTCAATCTTTCTAATGTTCCAAATAATCTTACTGGATTAGAAGCTGTTAATGTTTACGCAAAAAATGCGAACATTAATTTCCCAAGTACTCTTAGATATTTAGGTTTTGGTTTAGAGTCAGGGAATGAACTACTTATGAGTGACAAGTCTGCTCACCAACTAAGGCCGCTGTCAGCCACGGAAAGAGATAGCTCTATTTCAATTATGCCTGATGCAGATGCTAAAAATGTAGTTCAAGGTCTAACTACTGAAAAATTTAACAATGATTGTTCGATTTACATAGAATCAAAAAAGCAAATAGGCTTAAATTTCTTTGGTAATGCCGATTTTAATGGAACGCAAGATAAAAGATTTCATGCTTTAAATTTTCATATTGGAGGAGATAGAAAATTCAGGCAGAACAACGAGGCGGCGATGGCTAAAAAGTGGCCATATGGAGAACAAAGCAGAACAGATGGAAATCTTATACTAGAGACAAATGCTCGCTCAGATATATTTCAGAATGCTGATACCTCGAACCCATCCTATGCGGCACATAAATACAGAACTGCAGTTATAAATCCAGTTAGCTTAAGAAATGGCGTTGCGGAAATACATTGTAAGAATTTTATTGTAAAAAAGAATACTCATGTTGCGATTCCATTGGGTAATACAACTAGCTCCAGAAACAGAAGTGACGAAGGTGGCCGTTTTCAAAACTTTCCATCTGTGATCAATGGGACCGAATACGATAGCAATCAATATTTTAAAGGAAAGCCTGGAGAATCTCAATATTATAATAATACAAATATCAGCCAGTCGGTTATTATTATTTACGCACAAGAAAATATATACATAGATGGAGATGTTTATTTTGAATATGGAGATTCTAAATATTTTGCTCCAAATGAACATAGTTACCATTCAAAAAACAACAGGTTCAGTATTGTAAGATTTACGGGGGATGGATTAATTGATTTTGACATGGATTCCCTAAGAAGGTTAACTAACACATCTCCATCAGAATCGTCATACCAACAAGTTCCTGCTGATGTTTATGACTATGGAGCTTCAAATATGCCAACTAATAAAAAATTAAGAGCTGTAGATTTTAGCCTTGAGGCTGGCGAGCGTCAAGGAGTAGTCATTCATGGCTCGGGTGGAACCTATGGGGATGCATTAGGCTACAGAGATGGTCAAGCTGTTCAGCTTGACGGTCAAGCAGCTATTGGTTGGGGCTGCGGAGGTGGCGGCGGATTAGTTACGGGTTGGAATGGTTTGTTTCCTGGCTTTCGAGCTAATATAGTTCACACTTCTTCGAAATATTTTAATTTTTACGGTGCCAACCTTGGATGGACTAACGCTCAGCCGAATTTCGGAGGAGCAATTAATTCTAAAAACATCACTTATGATTTTGTTGCTAGTGACAATGCATGCTTTAGAGGCAATCACAAAGTTCATGATGGTTCATATATCCACCATGGCGTAGCAAGTCTTTGGAGAGAGTTGTTTATTAGCGGAAATCCAAATCTTGGTTTTAGATACAATTCTCCAGCAAGATTAGGTTCAGAAGGAGGGCCTTGGGGTGGAGGTCGAGGCGCAAGCTGGACTCATAAAGATCCACTTGCAGGAATTCAATCAGAACGCTTTTACAACACTAGTTCCACAAGCTTCTGGAATACTGCGAGAGGTGCGAATAGTTCGTATCTGAATATACTCCCTGGAAAACTTGAAGGTCGTACCTATACCAATAAAGACAACTTTGGCTTTAGGCGGAATTGGGATGCCCCTACCGTAGGCCAAAAGATCGAAGATCTTCATCCACCCGTTGCAACAGGCAGATTTTATAACAACCCTTATGCTTTTGGAGTTTCAAGACACGCAAAAGACCTTACTCTAAACGTGGCTACGAACGCGGAGATATACAAGCACCAATGGAAGAACTACCTAATGGGCAGTAGGGCATTTTTCCACTTAGGAGACCCTATTACTGGAGCTGATCAATATAAATTCCAAGAAACAAATTGGGCAAGCAACACTGCAGATAACGTAGGAACTTATTCATGGTTAACAAGAAAGGGGTATGCTAATTTACCAGCCCAAGCAAATAATGGCAGTTACCCTTGGGACGGCAAGACAAGTATAGTGTCAAGAGATTATAAAGGCGGGCAATTATCGCCATCGTTACTTCCTCAACAGCTTTATCAGTTTGAAAAAGGAGCTAATACCTTAAGTACCGCAGGTAGAGCGGGAGGAGGAGCTCCTATAGTATACTTGATTGCTGGAGGTGATATAGTTATTGGCACAAATGGTTCGGTTAACGCAAGGGGCACCAACCCGCTTGGAATACAAAGAAATACTTATAATATTCCTGCGGCATTAGGAAATCAGCATCATAACATTGGCTCTTTTACCCAGGGGCAGGGTCACTGGTCTAGTGCAGAAGATACATTTGTACAAAGCCTTGGGCACGATGATGCAGCGGATAGTCAGTTTAATGCTTCAGCGTATGAGCACGGGCATTACGGAACGGCTTATACGAATTGTGACGGTGGATATTTTGGCGCTGGACAAAGAATCTCCCTTATGGGGCATGGTGGTGGAGGAGGAGGGTGCATTACCTTCCTTCATGGAGGATTATTCACAAATCAGGGCACAATTAATGTTGACGGAGGTAATCCTGAAGACACAGCTTGGACCACTCCTGGAATGTGGTGGAACTGGACAGGAAAGGTTGATGTTCAAAAACATTTCAACAAAACGGATTATCTATCATTCTGGAATCAGGCGGCTAGAGACTTTGATTATTGGATATTTGACAGCGGAGTTAGTCGCGCTGCAAATAAAGTAACATATCTTCGTCCTCGAGTAAATAATGCAAACGTTCTACAACCTCAAGGAATATTAAATTCTAGAGAGCAGTTTAAGGTTGTGCAACATGACTCAACCCCAATGCCTTTTGATACTAGTACATATACTAGCGCACCCAAGGGTGGAGCAGGCGCATGGAGAAACTTTAAGGTTTCTGGGCCTTTAGACGTAAGAAGAAAAATATAATTGAAAATATAATTTTTGATTCATATCATATTTTATGAATAAAGATATTATTTTAGTTCATAATCCAGGCTATCAACTTAGCCGTATTCATGCAGAGGCTGCAAAAGGAAAGGTTTCTATAATTACCTGGGATAATCAAGGTAACCCTGATGCAATTAAAGCCATGGCTAACGTACAAGGCGCGCATGGAGGATTTCATACGTTTCCGTGTTATATTTTTAAGTGCAAAGCTTATACATTAAAAAGAGTTTTGGTAGATGAGGATAATAATGAGATTGTAAGTTCATTAATACAAGTTCCAGCGGGTTACAAAAAGGCGTTCAATTGGCCCAGTTTTAGCGAATTTATGGAATATTACAATTCTCTAGAAACAGGCTCGCCTATTGAGAAATGGATGAGGTTTAAACTTCCAGAGGTAAAAGTAGATCAGTATTTTCAAAATGAAGATAGAGAAGTAATAGGTAAAGAGATTATAACTATCCCAGTAGATTATAAAGATTATAGAATTTATGGCGATACCCACTTACAGAAAGTGCAAAATGAGGTGAGTCAAATTATAGAGGTGAGATCTCAACCAATATATACCAAAAAACAAAAAATTGATGAAGAAGCAGAACTAGAAGTACTTACTTCTGTTAACGAGGACATTGTACTGTAAAAAAATATACAAAAAAATGTTTTAAAGTGTAAAATCTATTTAAGATGAAACAAGAAAAAGACAGTATTAGCAAAGCAAGTGAAGATATTGATTTAATTTTTTCCACAATTAAAGAAATAAAAGAAAAATTAATGTCTATAGACGCTCTTCCGCAAGAAGCCCAACAGAAAGCTTGCGAAGCCGCTGATCAAATTAATTTACTAATTAAAGAAAGTGTTAGTTACGACCTAGAGAACCAACCTCCCGAAGAGTCTTCTCAAAAAGCCGAATTAAAAGACGGAGAGACAAAAGAAGGAACCGAAACAGAGGTAAAAAAGAAGGATGGCCCATTTGAACTACCCATGCCTTCTCCTAGGTCTGGAGATACAATTGATGATTTTATGACTCGTTGCATGTATGACACAAATTCTCGTACCCTTTACTCAAATGAGCAAGAAAGGTTTAAAGCGTGCATGCTTCAAGGTAATGGATTTGATTTTAGATCAGACAAGGCTACGCCTCCTTATGTAGACCAATAAAAAACAACTCAATAGAGTTTGAGTCTATTTACCCTTTTGAGTGTACATAAAAGGGTATGTCAGATATAAATATAATTAGAGGAGATACGGCTAATCTAGATTTGGTTTGCTATCAAGCGGGAAGTTCACAGATTCCTGCCGACTTAACAAATGCAGAAGTTTTTTTTACAGTAAAAGAGCAAAGGAAGCATGCTGATGACCTTGCTGTTGTAAAAAAATGTACGCCCATACAAAACGGAATAGCTATAACAAATCCGACCCAAGGAGAAGCGACAGTTCTTATTCCTCCAGCAGAAACTTCTACTCTCTTAACTGGTCCACATTGGTACGACGTTCAAGTCAAAGATTCAATAGGAGATGTAGCAACATTAATTACTGGTAGATTTATTGTTGAGTATGATATTACAAGGAGAATAGTTTGCTAAAATGCCCTTTACTGGAAGAGAGAAGGTTAAAGTTAAAGTTTCTAGTGGGGGCGTTCGTATCTCGGAACAAAAAATTGCCGACCATGAAGGAAATGTAATTACCACAGAAGATGTTTACAATGTAATGACTGTCATTTTTCCTAAAGGTCTTGACGGACTTAGAACATTAACAATGTATGCATTTGTTGCAACAAAACCAGAAACCCACATATGGAAATGGTATTTTGACCCATTATTCTCAGGAAATAAACTGGGATTTGACGTATCTAAAGAGGTAGAAATTGTTAGTGTTAATCCAAGATATTATCCTAATGGTAGAGTAAAAATTAAACAGGGGGAAAACGTAAAATGGATAGAATACGTTGGAGAGATAAAACTAGATATTATTTCCCCAGCTAACGGAGATGAATTGATAACAAGTGAGCTAGATTACGAACAGTCGCTGGGATTAGGCGTAAATATTGATCAAAAGGCAAGAATACAAGTGTAAAAATAAATATGGGACTAAAAAGGCCAGACCAATTATCAGGAGTATCTTTCGTAAAAGATGAAGATATATTTATTGTTCAGACTGGTGTTGCAAACGCGCAAACTACAGAACGTAAAGTTGTCTCAGTTAAAAGAAAAGATTTAGGTTTAGTTAAAAGTGAAGAATTTACATCTTACAAAAACTTAGTAGATGCAACTTTTTTAACAAGAAGCAACGGGGAGAATTTGTATTACCCCAAAAGTAATCCTGATAATTTTGTAAAAAATAATTCTAGTGAAGTCGTAAATCTTAATATACCCAATTTATACCCAACTAGTAATCCAAGCGGTTACGTAACATTGACAGAGGCGTACCCAAGAAGTAATCCAAGCGGATTTATTAGTGACTCCAATTTTTATCCCTCTAGCAACCCAAGTGGATATGTTGGCCATAAAACTTTTATTGTTCAAGAGGAGGAAGATTACGCTTTTGGTGAGTACCCAAGAGTATTAATAAGGGGAACTGGAATTTTTGCACAGTCAGAGGATGAGGTTAGCAACAACTATGACGATAAAAAGATTTATCTCATAAGGGGTGAAACTTATATTTTTAATACTGAAAAACTTAAAGGTACGCTCACTCGCGGATTTTTCTTTGCAAATGGGGCGGACTCGTATTCATCCATTGAACGCTCAATTAGACAGCCTAATGATGGCTACGATAAAATTTATATTGAGAATAATAGGAATACTGATGGTTTAGATATAAAAATTAAAATACCTTACGACTTTCCATCTAATAAACTTTTTTGGTCTGCCGAAAACTTTTCGCAAAATCCCGCCAGTGGTTGTTTTGAAATTTATCCAAAAATTGGCGAGGAGGCGGAGGGGGCATCATTTGATGATTCGCACCTGTACCCCAGAAACAATCCAAGTGGATATATTACTGTCAATGAAGTGCCTCAGGAAGAAAACTTAACGCAAATAAAGTTTTTCCTAGAGGGAGAAGATGAAGATTCATATTTAAGAATTGACAACGAGCAAGATGAAATCTTTTCGCTAGATACATATCCTAGTGGATATACAACTGATCCAAATAAAAATTCACTTCACCCCATTTATTTAAATCGTGGACAAAAATACAAATTAACTTCGATCTCAGATGTTGGGCAACAAGCTCTAAATATAGGATTTGCGCTTTCAACAAATACGGGATTTTCTCCTGAATACACTCAGGGTTTAACTATTAGTGGTCAAGATTGGTCATTCCCATCCGCTCAATTTGTTAGTATAATCCCAAGGGTAGATGCAATATTTAACGTTCCCCATGATGCTCCGAAAAAGTTATATTATGGATTAGTAAAAAATACCAACCAACCCCTTATTCGCTCAACAGGAGAATTTGTAATTTTAGATGCTAGCGACTTATCTTTTGATGACTCTCATTTATATCGAGCAAATAATCCATCTGGATTTACCTTAAATTCCAAAACTGGTCAACTTGGAAACATTATCAATATAAATGTTACGCAAGAAAGTTTAATTGATCAATATGTTATAGGTAGAGCTGAAGATTATGTATCTAATGCTGCTACTGGACAAAGCTTAACACTTCATCGAGGTCTGACATATCAACTTCACATTTCTGGAGCTGCAGATTTTGTCATTAAAGATGCAATTAGCGATGGCTATAATGATCAATTTGACGTAGGCGTTACATCCAACGCTATAACTGATGGAATAATTACATTTAAGGTTCCACATGACGCCCCCACAAAGTTATATTATCAGTCGGCGGGCAATAGCTCAGTTTCTGGAGTCATAAAAATTCCAAGCGCTGACCCAGACGATATAAACTTCAGTTCCTTTGACGCTAGATATTATCCAGCAGATTCTAATCCTAGTGGCTATCTAGGTTCGGCTGACACAGGGGTATTTTTAAATCAAATTAACTTTCATGCAGGCACGGGTCCAATTGGGTGGAGGGTAAACACGCGATCTCACCACGATAACCCTAATATAGTTAACCCTGATATTTACTTAAATAGAGGAGAAAGATATTATCTAAATATCGCTCCTGGATCATTTACTAATTTTTATATAAAAAGTGAACCTAATTCTACTGGGGCAGTATACAGCTATGATGTTGGCGTAACTGGAAATGGAATAGATGGCACAGAAGGAGGCACTTTAATATTCACAGTTCCCTATGACTCGCCAGAAACATTATATTATGTAGACTCAGACGGTTCAGCCACTCCAGCTGTCACTGGAAAAATAAATATCTTAAAAGAGACATCTAGCTTATTACCTAGAACTGAATTACTAGAAGTAAGAAGTCATATTATTTCATCTGAATCTGGACTACATAATCTTGGTAGTCCAAGCAAGCCATGGGGAGAGCTTTTTCTATCTTCGGGAACCCTTCACATTGGACAACAGTCAATATCTATACTCGAAAGCGGAAACAGGCAATGGACGAAGCTTTCAAATGCTCTTATAATTAATGGTCCAATTTCTCAAAATGGAAGCGCTCCAGTAGAGTTTTCTAATTTTGTAACAAGGTCCGAAACAGGTGTGTTTTTAACGTCTGATGATGATACTGCATATGTAACAAATTCTTCTACTGGAAATCTTGTTACAAAAAGTCAGACTGGAAACTTCCTAACTACATATCAGCCATTTGATGATGTTCACTTGGTTCATAAAACCGATACAGGCAATCTTGTTACAACAAATATGACAGGCTCCAGCCAAGTTCTTAAGTTTTATGCGTTAGATTTACAAACTGGAACCATTAAAAGATTAAAATGTACAGAAGAATTTCATTATGAAAGTTCTATTGCCACCTTAGGGGTTAGGTGCAGTAATGATCCCGAATGTACAATCGGGGGCGGATTTGATGATGGCATAGAAATAGATGGAAATATTTGCCATAGCA
>CEUO01016154.1_pt1 | contig 95329 bp, 85 predicted proteins | sample 531391 | NCBI WGS metagenome assembly CEUO01 (sample SAMEA2622799, study PRJEB7988) | marine metagenome | isolation source: saline water (ENVO:00002010), including
TGATTTGAAACCAATTCAGAAAATATAACGCAAGAATCGTGCCAACTATTTGTAAGGTACCGTAAATTAAGGATAATAAATGTCTATCTCTTTACATAAAAAAGTTTTAGTACTAGACAAGAATTATCAACCAATAAGAATAGTGAATTTACGAGGAGCAATTTATTTAGTATTCCGAGAAGCAGCTAATGTAATTGATAGAGATTATAATGTTTTCAATCTTCAAGAGTGGATAAGACACTCTGAATTGAGGTACAATGTCGATTGTGATTTTAAAGCTCTTAGATCTGTTGATTCAGCCTTCGGCGTACCAGACGTTGTTATTTTGAAAAATTTTAAACAAAAGCAACCAAGAATTTCTGCATGTACAAAAAACAATATAATTCTTAGGGACTTGTACACTTGTCAATATTGTAGCAAGAAGTTGACTGAAGATTCTTCAACAATAGATCATGTAATCCCCACCTCTAAAGGTGGTCTTTTATCATGGGAAAATGCAGTAACTAGCTGTAGAGATTGTAACAACAAAAAAGGTGATAAAGATCTTGACAAGTGTGAATTAAAGTTGTTAAATAAACCTAAGCCATTGGTTTGGGATCATAATTACTTTAGGAAATACGCTGAAAAATTTCATAATAAAACTTGGAATCAATTTCTCGGACGAGGAAAATAAATGTTTAATGTCGGCGATTATGTAAAGATAATTCCCACACCAGATAAAAGATGGCCGTGGTGGCAACAACATCACAATCACTATTGCGGACGAGCGGGAGAGCTTATAGAATCTCAAGATGACCCTCATTACGCCGGCACACTTGTTTGGAAGGTAAAGATAGATAGGACAACAATATGGTATAACGAGAACCATCTTATGAGGGCGAAACGCTACGACACCTTTCTAGACGAAGAAATGAAAAAGGCCTGCGATAAATTGCAAGAGTGGGAAAAAAAGAAAAAGCAAATGAGAGATGAAATGTTGGGGCATATTTTCTCTCCAGAGGAAACAATTGATACCAAAAAGGAAGAATTCGATCCATATGACGATTATGAATGTTGGGGAGACGGGTTTCAAGATTTTGACGAACTTTATGAAGATTGGGAAGACATACCTACAGTGGAAACTAAAGTGCCAGCCGCCGGCAGTATTAATTCGACCCCAGTACCGCTGCCTGGAGCAGGAACTGATACTAGTACCCCCAAGAAATCGAAGGCTCCTAAAAAAACTAAAATTATAAAGAAGAGAGCTTCAATAAAGAAAAAATACAAACAAGGTGCATTTAAAGACTTGGACTGGAGCCAGGAAGACCTTGAAGGTCTAATAAACAGCTTTAACCCAAAGGACTAGCTATGAAACAACTTATTAAAGTGGGTGACTTAGTTCGTCACAAATTGTGGAATGAAAAATATCGCTATGGCGTTGTGGTTAGTGATATACACGCTCTTGAATGTTTTAAGATTGCGTGGACCCCAGTGGAGACACATCCGGTAGTCTTTAACGACTCAGATGTTTATTATGAGTTCGTAAACAAGAAATTTTTAGAGTTTGTATCCTGAAAGTCTATTTACATTGTATGAAAAAAATAAAACTTAAATTAATAAAACTTTACTATAAATATTTTAATTTTATATCAGTAAAGTGGTACGCATTCACCATGCATATTACAAGAAAAAAATATTATTTAAAAAAAGCAAAATACATAATAGACATTCCAGAGAAATTCAAATATGGAACTCTCTATACCAAAGATCCATTTAACGGTAAATTAGATTATCTAGCTCACCCAAGTCGACTTGAGTACCGTCTTGATAGTGGTCTAGATTTTGGAGATTGTGATGACCACGCAATCTACTCAGCAACAGTTTTAAAAAAATCAAAATTAGCTGATAGAGTGTGGTTTTCTTACTACACTATGCTGAAAGAAAGAAGTAATCACTTATCGGGTCATGCAGTTTGTGTTTTTGAAAAAAATGGAGAATATTATTGGTCTGACTATAGAATACCGAATAAAATCTCTGGGAAGAACAAGTGGGGCTGGGCAATTGAATCTGCCAGCATTTATCACAGCAAACCAATTGCAGCTGCAATGATAGAAATAGAATCTGTTGACTCATTCGACACACCGGTGTTTGGCTCTAGAGAAGTGGTCATAAATTTTGATCAAATTAGGATTGCATAAATGACAGAGCCCATTACGATATATAGAGCCCAGCCGGCCAGCACAAACGTAATAAGACAGAAGGATTACGTTACCAAATCAAGACAGTTCGCTCAGGATCACGCAGTAACTTCCGCCCTCTATCACGAGGAAGAGTTTCAGATTGTTTTCGCGAGGGTGCCTGAAGAACAGATAGTAGAAGCGGATAACCCTGGTGAGTATAGGTATATGGGCGAACCTATAAAGGCGATACCTCTCAAGATAGTCACTACAAAGGGGGCTATAGTTTCACCTCACAGCAGGAATAGAAAAAAAGACTTAGAAGAAGAAATATATAATAAAATCGTAGGCATGCCAGTAGACGAAGCGATGAAAGATCTTAAGAAGGCAAAAGAAAGGTTGTCGAATGATGAAGTTATGATGACTATTCTAACAACGTTCGAGGCTGGGGATCCTTCAGGTAATCACAAATATTTAAATTGGCTACTGAAAAGAGCGCAACAAAGAGTACACTCAGAAAAAGAATGGGGCAACGAGCCAGATCCAGGCTGGGCAAAAGATTATGCAGAGGATTTAATAAAGCAAATTCAAACTTACCATGAGATTCTGCCATTCTTGACAGGCACTGCCAAAGATATCGGAAGTTTTAAAGACGTACATTCTTTAGGTGCGGCTATTACATTTGGTCAGGAAAAGCGTGAACAATCTAAAAAGAAAAAAGAAAGAAAAATAACAATAAGTAAGCAAGCTCAAGAAGAATCTGATATTGTGTTTGAAGACGACAATGTTTTGATAGTCAGGCCAAATACTATGTTTGCTTCATGTTATTTCGGCTCCGATATGTCTCGAACTAGATGGTGTATTTCTGCAACCAAGTCTCAGAACTACTTCGACCAATATACAGATAGAGGTAAGGTTTTTTATTTTATCTTACAGAAAGGGATGTCCCAAGAAGATCCCGGCCATGCTCTTGCTTTTGTATATAATCATATGGGTAGAGACGAAGAGGGTCCATTCAACGCAGAGGATAAAGAGATCAGTAGAAAAGAGATTATAGAATATCTAGGCGGTGAAGATAACTATGATGCGTATAACGATATTATGGACCAGCACGCTGAAGATAATCCACCAGAAGGTGTAAACATTGCTGAACGAATCGAGGAGCTTAGTATTGAAGTAAACAGGTCTCTTGCCGAAGACAATGTATGGGATGGTTCAAGCGGCAGACTGATCGAAGTAGAGGTAAGCGCAGAGGATAATGATTTTTCATATAGAATTGAAGTTTTTGTCACTCATTCTTACGATTTCCTAATATCAGAAGAGGCATATGAAGCTCTCCCTGAAGGTGAGATAGAACTTCCCGACGAAATCTATGATATGATTGTTGAGCATGTGCAAAAGGAGACCAGCGATCAAGTCCCTATAGGTCAAGAAGATTATGGTTCGTCAATCGGTCCAGACTTTATAGTTTGTCGAAAACACCGTGCCGGCACTGACACGCCAAAGATAACAATGACTATTCAGGGAATTGAGCAAAATTACCCAGAAATGGGCGATGAGCTTGAAAACGTCATGCAAGATCTAAATTATAGAGTCCCCAAAATGCCAGGTATAATTTCAGCAAATTACCAAGATATTAGAGAGAAGATAAGGCAAGAACTCATTGACGACGAATACTATGAAGATCACGACTGGTACGGACTTGGAACATACAAGTCATGGTTTAAGAAGAGTCAAATAGATTCTTATCTAGATAAAATGACAGACATAGATAACAGTGGAGACCTAGATAACAACCTTAGAAGAAAATATAGAAAAGAATTAGGTGAAACATTCCTAGAAGATCTTGGAGTTGACTCAAGGGATTTTGAATCAATAATTAGCAATGACTGGGGCAGGGCTATTGTTAGGTTAAAAGAAGTAATGCCTATTTTTAGAGATATGTCCTTGAACGGAAAGACTTTTTTTGATAGACGATTGGGTGGAATGATTCTCAAAAGGACTATGAGACAATTTTCTGATTTAGTTGGAAAGCAGTTGGATTTACCTCTTGACGATCAAGATATAGACTCGCGATACAACTCTTCCAATGACGTGAATACTGTAGAACGAGCCAGAACAATCCTCTCCAAATCAGGTGCGTTTAATGTTTTGCAAAACAATCCAGACGCGGCGATTGGGATCTTTACTGATTGGAGAGAAGAGAACGGATTCTTTTTTTCTATAAACTTTAGTGTTGTGGACTCGAAGGAAAAATTTGATACGTTGAGAAGATTTGCTATACTTGTATCTCTTAATAAGCCAGCATTTTCAAAACTGCTAAGAGATAATGCTTCTTACTTGATAGATATACACGCTGAGAAGGGAAACATGATGAAGGAAGGTTACGACGCAGATGCTGCCCTAGCAGAGCAAATCTATAACAAAATTATTGACAGTAAAGAGTTTGCAAAAACCTTAGAAGAGGTCATTTATGATAAAATGGTTGCCGCATATAGAAGCAAATCTCTTAACACCTCTGGAGAAACATTTCAGAGAGATATAAAAAAGAGCCACCAGAAAATGAAAAAAAACTTAATTACAAAAGGTGGTAACAAACACACAGAGGACGGCATGTTAAAGCCGGATACAAAACGGGCCAAGAGCGCTCCACCAGGCGCTGGTGGTGTGTAGTGTCAAGAGATTTAATAACTTTCTTTATCCTGCTGTTGGTTGGTCAGGTGCTGGTTTGGGTTCAATCTAATATACCATTATTGTGGAAGCCAGCTAGAGAAAATTTATTATTTATCTGTCTCGTTGCGCCGCCTATATCTTACCTTTTTATAAAGTCAACACTTATAGGTTATGAATATTTTGAAAACACCCTGTGGCCGGTTAGAATTATAGGTTTCGTTTGCGGAACTGTAGTTTTTTCAATAATGACTTATCTTTTCATGGGTGAGGGTATAAATTTGAAAACTTTAATAAGTTTATTTTTATGCTTTCTAATCATTATAGTTCAATTAGTGATGTAAATAACTAATTAATCTTTATGGAATCTCTTAAAACAGCAATTAGTGAGTTTTATCCTTATGCGAAAAAGCGCCTTGGCTTTGATAAGCCAGCTAGGATATTTTTACGTAACGACGAAGCAAACGCTCAGTCTCTATTCGGAAAGACGGCCCACTATGAGCCGGACAGCATGAAAGTCACCGTGTTTGTATCCGACCGGCACCCCAAAGATATTCTACGTTCGATTTCTCATGAATTAGTTCACCATGCTCAAAATTGCAGAGGAGATCTTGAACCTGGTATTGCAGGGGAAGGTGGCTACGCTCAAGTTGATTCACATATGAGGGAAATGGAGAGAGAGGCGTATGAGCGAGGGAACCTTATATTTAGAGATTGGGAAGACGGTATAAAATATCACAATCAGGAGAGTAATTTAATGGAACATTGGAAAAAAAGAAAAAAAGAATTCGGAGAACACCTCATGGAAAAGTGGGGATATAAAAAGAAAAAAACTGACGAGGCTCGTGTAGTGGATCCGGAATTAGATATCGATCATGTTATTGACGAAGAGGGTGAAATGTCTATAGATGACATAGCAGACTTTTCAAAAGAAGACCCACCTGAGTGGATAGAGGCTGATAAAATGGTAGACTCCATTACCAATGAAATTGATCGCGCACTTATGTCTAATCTAGAGAAAGTAATGAATCCCGAAGATATCGCCAAACTTGGCGAAGCAGTTAAATTAGAAATTGAAGAAAAGCTATTAGATATGGCTTTAGAAATAGTTAAAAAAGGAGGACAAGAAAATGCCTAGTCCAAGAAAAAGAAGAATGAAGAAGCTCGTTTTAAGAGAGCAGCAGAGAGAAGAAGTTGTTGAAGTTTTACCTACCGAAGAGGTGGTTGAAGAGGCTCCAGCGCCAAAAAAGAAGAAAAAGTCAATTCTTTCAAAAGATAAGAAAAAATCTGAGGATTAAAAATGATTGATTTTGATAAAATGACTAAAAGGTTTATTCTTGGGGAATCTTCTAAACCTTCTTTAAAAACTTATTTAAGTGGTTTACAAGAAACATTGTCTAAATTCTCCCCAAGGACACAAAGGGACGCCCTTTTGTTGGAAAACGCCAAAAATCAATTGACAACTGTCAAGAGATCTGTTAATAGTCTTCTAAATGAAATCAATATGCTAAAAGAGAGAATCAGCATATTAGAGGAATCCACCAAGGAGGACTAACATGGGCGGTCTTTACGGTCATATGAAACATCTTCATGAAGACCCTGAGCTTACTTTTTTAGAGATAAAGAAAATTTTAACCAAAGCCTCTTCTGGCAACTTAATTGGTGCGGAAAAGACGGACGGTCAAAACATTTATCTCTCTTTTAGTTTTAGGACGGGAACTGTCCTTGGAGCAAGGAATAAGACTCAATTTAGAAATGGAGGATTAAGCATACCTGAAATGTCCGAACATTTCTCTTCGAAGCCCGAGGTTCAAAAAATCTTTGTTGGTGGTATGCAGGCCTTTGAAGACAAGTTGAGAGATTTATCCTCTGAAAATATTACAGATATCTTTGGACCCGACGGAAACGTTTTTTACAATGTAGAGATTATGGATCCAGAAGGTGCAAATGTAATTCAATATAAGAAGAAGTTTATTATTGTTCATAATGACGGGCACAAGATTTTTATAAAAGGCGACAACGCCATTAAAGATTTAAAATCTTCCGAGAATGTTGAAAAACTAAAGGGTGTTCTGGAACAGCTCTATTCAGAAGACGACGAATATGAAATTCGAGTTAATGCTTTTAGAAATTTAAAAAAACTTGACAGTGACGAATCTCTTAAGAGAGCAGTGATAGATATTTCAAACCTTCAAAAGGCTGCGGGACTTACGGACAAAGATAGGGTGGCTGACTTTATTGTCGGCGGCCTCAAAAAACACATATATGAAACGTTTCCCGAGGCGCAGGATTCTTTTAGAAGAAAGTTTCTAGAAAGATTATCTGGAAATAAGGTCAATATAAAGGAGCTGTACAAGCTTGAGCCTGATCTTATGCAGAAAATACAATTCTACGACAAGAATTCCAAAAATACTATAAAATCCATACTCAACCCTCTTGAAAATATAGTTCATGAATTTGCTTTTGATATTCTTTCTCACTTTAAAAGTATATTTGTTCTAGATAACTCGCAAGAAATCGAAAGATTACGTTCTTCCCTAGAGCAGGCTATAGAAAATATCAAAAAGAGAGGAAATCGCGAAGAAATCGACATTTTAAAAAGGAATTTAATTAAACTTAAACCTCTTGACAACATGAAAACTGCTGCTGAGGGATTTACTTTTAATCATGGTGGCAAAATGTACAAATTCACGGGTAATTTTGCTCCAATAAATCAAATACTTGGAATACTTCGCTATAAAAGAGCTAAAATTGAAGAAATATCGGAAGACAATACTAAAAAAACACAAAAGGTGGCACTATTTCCAGGAAAATTCAAACCTCCGCATGCTGGACACTTGCAAACTTTAAAAAATGGTCTAAATAAGGCTGAAATAGTTAAAGTAATAATATCTTCTAGGGCTCACAAAGGTATTTCTGCCAAAATGTCAGAAACAATATGGAAAAAGTTTTTAAAATCCGAAAACCTGGAAGGAAAAGTTGAATTATTCATAGACAAAGACTGGATGCAGGGTGTAAAGTCCCCAGTAGAGGCCGTTTACCGGTATATAGGCGACCATGCGGCTCCAGGTGAGGAAATATATCTTCTCATTGAAAAATCAGACTTAAAAGACGGTAGATATAACGCAGCTGGAGGTATGCGGGACGACATTGAAGTATATATCGCGGCCAGCTCGCACAAAGACAAGAAATCTAGTGTTCGAGCAACAGATATTAGAAAATTTGTAAAAAATGACGATATTAGGTCTTTTGCAAGATATATGCCAGATAGTTTTGCCCCGGAAGATACGGTGGAGGTATTTAAAATGTTAAGCAAAGACGACTATGAAGTAAAGATCAAGACTTTAAGCGAAATAGCACCAGAGCTTGAAAACTCTCCTGAAAGATATGAGCCCATTTACGCAGAAGAGACATTTAAGTTTATGATGAACGCAGAAGATAAAGAAATAGAAGCTTTTGAAGCTATTTTAAATGACGGTAATGAGAAAATGGCAATTGAGTTTCTAGTTAATTGGAACAAAAGAAATCTTGAAGAAATTTCTTCCATGGCCGCCGGAGCAATCCAGGGATTTTCTGGAAAGGTTGATCAAGAGGAGAGTGAAAAAATGAAATTAATACGAGAAGAATTCATTAATGAAATGAAAATCCGAGAATGGATTAGGACAAAACTCAAGGAACAAAAAGAGCTTATCCTGGAAAGTGAAAAAACAACTTTAAATGAAGAGCAGAAGTTAAGAGCTTTAATAAGAAACTTAATAAAAGAAGCAAAAAGTCCACACCAAAATACTGGCATAAATGTTCTTGAAGATACACTTAGAAATATACTTCCAGTTATTGAAGAAGATTATAAAAACTTAACTTCTAGTCCGGGGCAGAGAGAGAGTTTTCGTTCTCACATTATTAATGCAGTTAAAAATACTCTCATGGCCGTACCGGATGACGACCTGCCCGGCGAGTCGGAAGAGGTTGAAGAGGAAATTGAAATTTCCATGGATCCTGAACAGCAAAAGTTTATTGATATCGAAGACGGAAAGCCAGAACCTAAACCAGATCCTCAGAGAAATTTTGAAACCCTTCCAGACGAAGATGAAACTGGTGCTAAATTTGCTCAAAAAACGTTTGACAAAATAGAAACTCAAGTAATAGAAGCATATGCGACTTTATCGGATGACACTGATCGATCTATGTTTTTTGACTATATGATCTCAAATTTGAAAATGTATTTTGATAAATATGAAACTGATCTTGATCCTTCACCACCTGAGCCGGAAAGTGCTGAATATGATAAGAGTAAAAACCCAAATGATATTCAGCCTGTAGATTCTATTAATTCTTTATAGAAAAAAAGTCTTAACAAATATCTTATAGAATAATATACTTCAGTATACTCCCTACCGGATCCTAAGCAATAAATTTTAAAATTTATTATTATGAAGCATCTTAAAAAAGAATTAGGTACTAATCATAACTTTAGTACTTATAATAAATTAAGAAAAGAAAATAAAATAGATAATAGTTTTGAAAATAAGTTTAATAACTTATCTTTAGAAGAAATTATAAGTCTTAAATTAGAATTAGCTAGTAAAGCTGCTAATGGTAAAGTATATGGATTTAAGATATGGAATAATTTAGATAAACTATTAAAAGACTCAGTTATAAGAACTGCTTTAAGTATATGTCAGTCAAAAAATGAAGCTAGACACTTTTTAGGCTTGACAGTTAAAGAGTGGAAGGCTATACTAAAAGAGTATAACCCAGATCATTATTTTAAAGAAGAGAGGGACAATGAAGGTACTTAATAATAAAATTGAGAAGCCAGAAGTTCTAAAATCAGAACTTTCGTGGAGAGACCTTCGAAATGATTTATTTTGGCAAAGTATTCCAGCCTGGAAAGAAGTTGATAAAGAATTATTTCTTGATTATAAGTGGCAGGAAAAAAACGCTATCACTAACCCCAAAAAACTAATAGCTGCTGTACAGGATATCGTTTCTCCGGAATTTATTGAAGACGTAAAATCTGGGTTTGGTGCTGCGCCCATGGCAGTACGGATTTCCCCTTATTTGCTGTCTCTCATTGATTGGGACGATCCATATAACGATCCCATTCGCCGTCAGTTTCTGCCGGTGGGCTCCCAACTTGAACCGGATCACCCCATGCTCACTTTGGATTCGCTGCACGAACAAGGAGACTCACCAGTACCTGGCTTAACGCACCGGTATCCAGATAAGGCTTTATTCCTAGCACTGGATACCTGCCCGGTTTATTGTCGTTTTTGCACAAGGTCTTATGCGGTGGGACTGAATACCGATACGGTTGAAAAGGTTTCTATTAAGGCAAACCAGGATCGCTGGGGGGAAATCTTTGAATACATTCGCCGCCGCAAGGAACTCGAAGACATTGTGATCAGCGGTGGTGATATGTACCGACTCAAGGCGAGTCAGGTACGGGAATTGGGTCACGCCCTTTTAGACATTCCACACGTTCGTCGTTTTCGCTTTGCTACCAAGGGCTTGGCTATTCAGCCTATGAAAATCCTTACGGATACAGATTGGGTGGATGCCGTGACAGAGGTCGTTGACCGTGGCCGCAAGATGCACAAAGAAGTGGTGATTCATACTCATTTCAATACCCCCAACGAAGTGACCGGCATTTCTCAAGACGCCATGAACCTTCTGTTTGAACGAGGTATTACGGTTCGTAATCAATCGGTTTTGCAGCGAGGAGTAAACGACACTCCGGAACTTATGATTAGTCTTATAAAAAAATTAAGCTATATCAACGTTCACCCTTATTACGTCTATGTCCATGATTTGGTCCAAGGAACTGAAGATCTGAGAACTACAGTCAAAGAAGCTGTTAATCTAGAAAAAGAAGTTCGCGGTATCACTGCTGGGTTTAATACTCCGCTTTTCATAGTTGACACTCTCGGCGGCGGTGGAAAAAGAGACGTGCATAGCTTTGAATACTATGACAGGGATACTGGAATTTCTATTTATCGAGCACCAGCGGTAAAGAAGGAACAGCTTTTTACATACTTTGATCCCATGCGCTCACTATCAGATACTGCAAAGGAATACTGGAAAGATCCCAAGAAGAGGGAACAGATGATCCGAGCAGCAAAAGCATCTGCTGAGCTTAGGTTAAATTACTGAAAACTTTAAAGTTAAAGCAATACTTTAAAAAAACATTGAAATAAAAAAAATAATGTGTTATGATAAGAAAAAATGCTGCCATTAAGTTGGACAGCGTGGAAAGGAAAGTGACTATTATGAAGAAAACACTATTGACGACCATTATGGCATTACTTGTTAGTGGAGCTAGCTATGCTGATGAGCTTCGTGTTGAAGCCAAAGCCTCAGCAAAACTCGGCGACTTAACTTTATCGGTTGAGGAACAAGTGCGTCATGATTTAGGAGTTAGTGAGGACATGGTTACGAAAGCAGCACCGTATGAACATACAGTGTTTGCAGCAACCAAGTCTGTCGGGGAAAAGTTAGACCTTTCGCTTCGTATTCGAAACACGAATACCGCCGGCGAATCAGTTAACCGAATTTCACTGGACGCAATAACTGGCACTAGTGCAATGGGATTGGACGTAAAAAGTACAACCCGATTACAGTTAGATTGTGGTACTGATATTACAGAAGTTACCACTGATCAGGCGACCTTGCGTGAACGTCTCGACGTTTCGAAGTCAGTTGCTCTTTTAGGTAAGGAATATACTTTATCTGTTGGGGACGAACTCTTCGCAAATGAAACAGGCCTTACTGAAAACAGAGCAATTGCCTCTGTAGGCACCAAAATTTCTGCTGTTGACGTTAGAGCAGAATATTTCTTGCAAACAATGGATGTCATGTCTGACGACAGGGCAAACAGCCATACTGTTGGGGTGTATGCAAGTTTATCCTTCTAGTCATAATTTAATGATTAGATAATTTAAAAGGAGCCATTCGGCTCCTTTTTTTTATTTTAACGAAAATGTCAAATTCAAAACAAATGATCAGTATATTTATAAGCATGGAATTGATTGGCTGGTTAGGAAGTTTAATGATGGCATTCTGTGCAGCCCCGCAAGCATTTAAATCTTATAAAAGTGGAAATTCACATGGAATAAGTTCTTCTTTTTTGTGGATTTGGTTTTGGGGCGAATTTTTCACGTTATTTTATATTCTTTTCGCGAAATTTTCAATTCCCCTTATTGTTAATTATTCTGTTAATATTGTTTTTATATTTGTTATAATATGGTATCATTATATGCCAAGGGAAGTAAATGATAACTGAAGGAGATCTAGTTACGTGGTACGAGCCAGACAGGGTTCATAGCCCTGACAGCGAGCAATCTTTGGGAATTGTCGTTGAAGTTTCTCCAGTTAGGTATGAAAAAGCTCTTGGAAAATTTAACGTTGTGGAACCCACGGGTGCCCTAGTGTGGTGGTCAAATTCAGGACTTTACAACTGGATACCAATATCTTACCTTAAGCAAGCCGATGCATAAAAAATATATTTATGAAATAGTTCAAGTTGGGATAAAAGAGTTCGGCGACGGCCACAAGCCAGTTGGCAGACTTATGAAGATATACGACCTAGATAATGACGGGTTTTATGAAACACTGACGGAGCCTATCTTTGAATCAGCAGAGCAGTTTTTATCTGTAAAGTTGAAAAGTAATAGTATGAATTGTTGGTATTATGATAATGGTCGACTATTATACGACTCTAGAGAGAAGTCTTGGTCTTGGGATCCGGATTAATATCAAGACGGGCCAGTATTTGCTTTTCAATACTTTCTTTGTTCTTTTCTTCAGCGTGATACCATACCCATGCGGCAGAGTTTCTTATTTGATGAATTCTTTTTTTCATTTTTGCTATTGCCTCTAGTAGAAACTTAATCTCTTCTTCTTTCGACTCAAAAACGTTTAAATTAAGTTGACTAGCTATTTCTTTTAGTGTATTCTCGTCCTCCACCTCAACAGCGCTCGCAGCTCGCTTATAGAGTTCTTCCTTCTCTTCCTTTTCAGTATCGTCTTTTTTTATTTTGTCGGGGTGTGTCAGTATTGCTATTTTTTTAAAGATATCTTTTAACTTTTTATTTTTACTTTTGTTATTAGATTTTAGCTTATTATCTTCTCTCACTATATCTATATGTTCTCTTTCTTTCTGTTTATTTTCATGAGTTGCATCGCTTTGAATTTCTTGAGCGTCTTCTTCCGTCGACTCTTCATAGTTTAAAACATTTTTATTAAACTCTACAACATAGCCTGCTAAGGAATCTTCATGCTCTTCTAGGTCAATTTTAGTATATTGGTATTGTAGTTTTGTTTTTTTTAAAGTTACGCTCATCTTGAAGATAAATATTTCGTAACTTTCAAAACCTCTTTTAATTGTGAGTGAGTCAATGACAAAGTTATATGAGGAAACCCACCATGAACCGCATAGACCATGCCGATTAGTTGACCATACTTATTGACAATCGGCGATCCAGAGGCGCCAAAGGTTGCTGGAACAGCGTATATAGCATTTTGTATATCTTCTCCAGAATATCTACCTTCATAGAGTAATAGAATATTCTTCATGTGGAACCCCATCGGCGCACCGGTATAAAATATCTTTTCTCCCCACTTCGGAGGAGCCTCAGAAAGTATTAACGGATCGTCTTCAGTTAGTTCCGCTTTGATAATACATGCATCAAACTTTCTTGCGACAATCGCAACATGACCAACAGTTTCCTCGCCCCTTATATTGGATAATATAATTTCACCAGAAGTTACTTTTGGGATTGGATTCTCGGGTGTTAGATTTTCGTCGTCAATGCAAAAATGACCGGCAGTTAAGATCCAAGAGTTTTTATCGTCTTTATATATCAACGCGCCAGAAGCGACTGAGCCTGCTTGAGGCTGTCCTTCACTATTAATCGTTAATTTATAAAGTCCAAAGAAAGATCTACTAACACGAGTTAATTCAGCTCTTTCAAAATCTCTTGTAGCTGAGCAACTTAAAACAAAAAAGCTTAACAAAGTGAGAAGTAAAATGTTAAACTTTCGTATGTTCATAAAAATAACTATTATTTAAAACAGAAAAACTATTTATTTATAAGATTTAATGAAATTTAGAACGAAGAAAATATTTGTATTAGACACTAGCGTACTTCTTACCAACGCTGATTCACTGCTATATTTCTCTACACTTGGAAATGTAGTTTTGCCAATTAAGGTATTGGAAGAATTAGACAAACACAAGCAGAGGCAAGACTCTGTTGGTGCAAATGCAAGAAGAACAATCAAGTTTTTAGACGAATTTAGAGAGAACGGATCTCTATCTACCGGGGTGAAGGTCCACAAGGGCAAATCAAATAAAATATTCGTATACAGTTTTCAAGAAGTTAGAGAAACGTTTCCTACAGACTTCAATGAGAAGATCCCAGATCACCAAATAATTGCAACAGCAAATCATTTGAGTAAAGTATATCCAACATGTAAGGTTTCACTGATTTCTAGAGATATTAACATGCGGGTTAGCGCTGATTCTATAGGTCTGCCATGTGGAGATTATAATCCGGATAATATTGTCAAAGAAGGTTCCGAAATATATACAGGGTTTAGTGAAATACTGGTTGATGACGAATTGATTGATCGATTCTACTCCGACGAATTAATATATACTGATTCTTTAGATATAAAAGAGATTTTAAACCCAAATCAATTTATTATGTTAATTTCCAGCCAGAATCAAAACAAGACAGCTCTTTGTCGATATAGAGAGAAAAACTTCCCACTTAGAAAGGTTATTAAACAAAAGAATTCTCATGGCCTGGTGCCAAGGAACAAGGAACAATCTTTTGCTTTTGATCTACTTTTCGACATAAATACTCCACTTGTTACGTTGGTAGGTTCCGCCGGAACTGGAAAAACCTTGTGCGCTTTATCTGCCGGCCTCGAACAGGTCGTCGGCCAGGAGAGTCACTATACTAGATTAATAGTTTCTCGACCAGTCCAGCCAATGGGTAAAGATATTGGTTTCTTGCCTGGCACCATGGAGGAAAAAATGGCACCATGGTTAACACCAATTCAAGATAATTTACAATTCCTTCTTGGTAATGATAAAATTATGCTTCAAGAATATCTTGATAGAGGAACTATAGAGATTGAAGCGTTGACTTTTATTAGAGGACGTTCGATATCAAATGCCTTTATTATTATCGACGAAGCACAAAACTTAACAAAACATGAATTAAAGACTATAATAACTCGTGTAGGAGAAGGAAGTAAGATAATCTTGACAGGGGATATTCAACAAATAGATAATGCATACATTACAGAAACGAGTAATGGCCTAGTTCACGCTGTGGAGAGTTTTAAGAAATCCGACTTGGCAGGTCATATATCTTTTGTAAAGGGAGAACGCTCCACTCTTGCAACCATGGCGGCTAAAATACTATAAAGGAGTTAACTACAATGATTAGTTACAAAGAAAAGAATAATGAAATAGAAGTTACTGCGGTTTTAGAGGAAAGATCATTCCCAAAAACAGAAATAAGAACGTCTGACATTTTAAAGTTTTTAAAAAAAGAAGGAATTGATTTTGCTGATATCTTAGAAGAGTCTCATGTACATAATCACAGCTCTGACAGGCTGGTTGGTAAGTGGTTGTTTTCTAAGGGAAAAAGTGATAAAAAAGTAACTACCAAAGAAAGTAAAAAAAGCTTGACAAAAAATCCTAAGTCTGCTAAAGTAAAAGGAAAAAGCAGAAAGGATGCTTAATGCATATATCATACTCTTCTATCAAAGACTGGAAAAAGTGCCCTCACTATTTCTATTTAACGAGAATTGAAAAGTTAAAAGGTTTCACAGGTAATGTCTACACAGCTTTCGGGAAGGCAATACATGAAACATGTGAATTTATATTAAAGAAAACACACGATTTGGAGGGCAAAAGAAACAACTCTCCAGCCTGGAATGATAGTTATAATGGATTCTTTAAAAAGTCATTCTACGAAGAAGTTAAAAAGCTAGAAGATCCTGTTGATAAGAGCACGTATCAAGAGTTTCAGGCCCAAGGCTTGGAGATACTTCCTGATATATATCCCTCTTTGAAGAACTACTTTGGTAATTTTAAAGTTATTTCAGTAGAAAAGGAACTATCTTGCAATATCGAGAACAAGCATGACGTAGAAGTGGACTATAAGGGTTATGTTGACCTAATCTTAAAGGCAGAAGACGGATTTTTTCATGTAATTGATTGGAAATCTTGTTCTTGGGGTTGGAATAGGGAAAAGCGCAGCGATACTATGCAATCTTACCAACTTTCTTACTATAAGAATTATTTTTCTCTGGTCAGCGGCATTCCTTTGGGAAAAATAAAAACTCACTTTGGTTTATTGAAGAGAACCGGCAAAGGAAATCGCTCTGAGATATTCGAAGTCAAGAATGGTGAAAAAAAGATAAGTAATGCCCTTAACTTACTTGAGAATGTAGTTTATAATATATCAAGTGAAAGGTATTTTAAAAATAGACTGTCCTGTAGAGGTTGTGATTTTTACAAGACAGAAAATTGTTTATAAAAATAGAAAATTATGAAAAAAATTAAAGTTTTAACACTGTCTGACCACCCCTTGTCACCTTCCGGGGTAGGACTCCAGACTAACCAAGTTTGCCAAGCGCTCTTGGAGACAGGAAGGTACCAGATAATATCCTTAGCCGGCGCAATAAAGCACCATGACTATAATCTTGTTAAGACCGAAGAGTGGGGAGATGACTGGCTAATTAAACCAGTCGACGGATTTGGCAATCAAGAGATTATTAGAAGTATTATTAGAAGTGATAAGCCCGATATTTTATGGTTTATGACCGATCCTAGATTTTACGGTTGGTTATGGGAAATCGAAGACGAAATAAGAAGAAGTGTTCCAATGGTGTATTATCACGTATGGGATAACTACCCTTATCCAGATTATAATAAGGTTTGGTATGATTCGAACGACCTTGTTGTTACTATTTCAAAAGTCACGGACGATATAGTCAAAACGGTTTCACCGGAGGTCGAATCGATCTACTTACCACACGCTGTTGATAACGAGATCTTTAAACCACTACCAGATAGTGAGATTGTACAATTTAAAGCTCAAACTCTCAAAGATAATGGTAATAACGAAAAATTTATGTTTTTCTGGAATTCAAGAAACGCCCGACGAAAGCAAAGTGGCACTTTGATTTTTTGGTTCAAAGAGTTTCTTGATAAGGTTGGGAAAGACAAAGCTTTCCTCCTTATGCACACTGATCCAAAAGACCCACATGGTCAGGATCTTACAAAAATTATGGAATATCTCGGATTAACAAATGGAGAGGTTATGATATCTCAACAGAAGCTTGGAAATCATGACTTGAATCGTCTTTTGAATGCTGCGGACTGCACATTGTCTGCTTCTGACGCCGAAGGGTTCGGCCTTTCAACTTTCGAATCTTTGTCTTCAGGAACTCCTATTATTGTGACCATGACAGGCGGCTTACAGGAACAGGTAACAGATGGAGAAAACTGGTTCGGTGTAGGTGTTGAGCCATGCAGCAAGGCAATTATTGGTTCTCAGGATATTCCATATATCTATGAGGATAGATTAAATAAGGAGCAATATATTGATGCTATGGTTAAAATATTCAACATGTCTCCAAAAGATAGGGTTGCGCTTGGCCTTGCCGGACGTGACCATGTAATCAAGAATTATAGTCATAAAGATTTTAAAAAACGCTGGGTCGAAATTATGGACAACGTGCACAAAACCCACGGCTCCCATAAGGAGAGAAAGAACTTTAATGGAATAAGGTTTGAGAGGTTATAAGAGATGAAAGTTATTTTAAAAGCGCCAATTTTTACACAGTCAGGATATGGAGAGCATTCTAGATTGGTATATGATTCCCTTCTTGAGATTATTGATAAAATTGACTTATATATTTATCCACTTGAGTGGGGACAGACAAGTCATGTTAGTCCAGACGAAAGCAACACTGAATATTACACTAAAATTCAAGAACTTAGCGATAAAGTAGGTCACGTTGCAAATTCATTTCAAGGTAAAATACCAACAGACTTCTTTGATCTAAGTATTCAAATTACAATTCCTGGGGAATTTGAACAGATTGCTAAATACAATGTCGGAATCACTGCTGGAGTAGAGACCGATTCTATATCTCACACATGGATTCAAAAAATTAATCAAATGAATAAAATTTTGACTATTTCTGACTTTTCGAAAAAGTCAATTGTAGACACAATATATCCTCTCCAAGACCAGAACGGAAACCCAGCTGGAGAACTGAAAGTTCAAGTTCCTGTGGAAGTTGTTCACTATCCTGTGAAAGAATACGAGACTGAACAAGTAGACAATCTTGATATTCAAACAGAGTTTAACTTTTTATCAATATCTTTATTGGGTGTTAGGAAGAATATAGAAAATAGTTTATCTTGGTTTGTAGAAAAATTTCATGACAATCCCGACGTCGGATATGTTATAAAGACCAGTAGGGCCAAAACTTCAAACGTAGATTTTCAACACACCTCAAGGCATTTAAAGAATATTTTAGATAAATACCCGGATAGAAAGTGCAGCGTTTATCTTCTCCACGGACAACTATCGGAAGGTCAACTTAAGAGCCTTTTCGAACATGAAAAGATAAAATGTTTCATATCTTTGGCACATGGTGAAGGATTCGGCCTTTCAACTTTTGACGCCGCCTGCTCGGCTATGCCTGTTGTCGCAACAAACTGGAGTGGGCATTTAGATTACCTTATGCAATATTGTGAAAAGAAAAAGAAAAATAAACACTTCTTCCACAAGGTAAAAGTTCATATGGATAAAGTACAGCCCCAGGCACACTGGGCAGACATTATAATTCCACAGTCCCAGTGGGCATATCCAATAAAATTATCTTACCAGCAGGAACTTGAGAAAGTTTACAAAAACTATGGAGTCTCTAAGAAAAGAGCAAAAGAGCTTAAAGAAATAATTCTTAAAAGACATAGAAAAGAAGATATTTTAAAAAAATATACAGATATTATTTTTGAAGACATGCAAGATAGACTTAATTGGAAGAAAGTGATAGATGAAGTTGAAGAAATTTAAATTAGCATATATTTCAGATTTCTTCGAAGAAGAAATACCAGGTGGAGCAGAGAAATCTGATTCTGCCTTTTTGAGTTTAATATCTAACGATTTTGATATAGATAAAATAAAGTCTTCTAATTTTACGATAGAGAAGATTGTTGAGTATGATTTTTTTATTATATCCAATTTTACAATGATAAACCCTGGCGTATCAAAAGCCATACAGTCGAAAAAATATATACTGATTGAGCATGATCACAAATACTTAAGGGAGCGACACCCCACTAATTATAAAGACTTTATTGTACCAAAAGACTTAATAATAAATCAAAGTCTTTATAAGAATGCTGTTAAGGTTATTTTAAAATCTGAGTTTCACAAAGAGGTAGTTAATAAAAATTTAAATTTAGATAATATCCTCGTTCTTAATGGTTGTTTCTGGAGCAAAGAAGATTTAAGCATTCTTAGGAAGAATATAAATTTTGAAAAACAATATAATTCATGTGCAATTGAGTCTTCAAATCCAATAAAGGGCTTTAATGATTCTCTAAGCTACTGTAAAGATAAAAGTCTTGATTACAAGATAATACCTAAAGGATTGTCTTTTGAGCAGTTTATTTCAGCCATGTCTAAGTTTGAAAGATTGGTTTTTCTACCCTCTATATTGGAGAGCTATAGTAGAATTGTTATGGAAGCTAAAGTTCTTGGCTTAAAGGTTTTGACTAGAAAAAACCTCCTTGGCGCAGCTAGCACAGAAGGCTTTTCCCTATCTGGTGAGGAACTCTTAGTTCATTTGGAGACCGTGCAAGAAAAGAATGCAAAATTAATTTCTGGCATAATAAAGGGCTCTTTGTCCGCCGCGAAACAAGAGTTAAGCGAATCTATCACGGTTATATTAAACGGATATCGCAGACCATATAATTTGCCAATGCAGATAGATTCAATAAAAAACCAAAGTATTAAACCGGAACAAGTATGGTTGTGGATTAACGATCACGAAGATAACAGAAATATTGATTTCTCAAATCTTGGTCTTGATAAAGTTTTTAAAAATGACTATAACTGGAAATTTTATGGAAGATTTGCTGCTGCTTTGCTAGCAGATACAGAATATGTTGCCATTTTCGATGACGACACTGTTCCTGGAGAAAACTGGTTTAAAAATTGTTTAGAAGTTATGAAGGAGAAAGAGGGCATTTTAGGTTCAGCTGGAGTTATCTTAAATTCTGAAAGATATATGTTGCATGATCGCTGCGGCTGGCCAACAATGAATGAGGAAACCGAGGAGGTTGATTTAGTTGGCCACGCTTGGTTTTTTAAAAGAGAGTGGCTTCAATACTTGTGGAGAGAGAAGCCATTTACTTGGGATAACGGAGAGGATATTCAATTCTCATACTTATCTCAGAAGTATGGCAATATCAAGACATACTGCCCACCTCATCCGAAGAACGATTTGTCTATGCATGGATCAATACTAGGGAATGAGCTTGGTATTGACTCCAAAGCAACTTCAAATAATAACGAAGTCACACACGAGCAATTTTTTACAGAAAGGGATCATTGTGTGAAAAACGCTATTGATAATGGCTGGAGTACCGTTAAAAAGATAAAATCATGATTTTAGTTACATTTGGAACAAGGCCTGAATATATCAAAGTTAAGCCACTTATTAAAGTACTTAAAGAAAATTCAATTGAATTTTCTATTTTATTTACTGGCCAACATGTAGATCTACTTCGAGACGTTAAGGAAGATAACATAAGAAGAATAGAGATTGTAGACTCCGGCACATGCCGCCTAGATTCTATTGTCTCTTCGATATTGAATAAAGAGCACATTTTTGAAGGTGTATCTAGTGTCCTAGTACAGGGGGATACAACTTCTGCTTTTTCCGTCGCACTAGCCGCCTTTCATAGAAAAATAAAAATTATACACCTTGAAGCGGGTCTAAGAACTTATGATTTTGAAAATCCATACCCAGAGGAAGCAAATAGGCAATTAATATCCAGAATATCAGACATAAATCTCTGCCCTACAGATATTAATAAAAATCACCTATTGAGCGAAAATGTTTCTGGAAAATGTTTTGTTGTTGGGAATACTGTTTTGGATAACTTAATTGATATTGATGTCGACTATCAAGAGAAGATTATTGTAACTCTCCACAGAAGAGAAAATCATGCCCTTATATTAGATTGGTTTTTGGAAATAGAGCGCCTGGCAAACAGGTATGATCATATTGAATTTATATTACCTATTCACCCAAATCCATGTGTATCCAAGCATTCGAATGTTTTTGAAAAGGTCAAAGTTGTTCCGCCAATGAGTTATGAAAAATTTATAGAAAATTTATCTTCTTGCAAGCTCGTTATAACTGATAGTGGAGGCATTCAAGAAGAGTGTTCTTTCCTTAGAAAGAAAGCAATTGTCTGTAGATTAACCACTGAGCGAAGCGAAGTTGTTGATAAGTTTTCTTTTTTATGCGCGTCACCTAGAGATTTGGAATCAATATTTTCTTCACATGTTCAAGACTATATTCCCAATAAAGAATTTACTTGCCCATACGGAGAGGGTAAAACTTCTGAGTCTATATTTGAAATATTGAAAGGACAGGGATATGTCTGATAAATTTAAAAAAGACTTTTACAAACTGCTGGAAAAACTAAAGTCAGGTGAGAATTTTGCTTTTGTTCGATACTCTGACGGCGAAACTGCTGTCATGCAAAACAAAAAACTTGTTTTAGCTAGTGATCATGTTCAGGTTGGAGAACAAACATTGGGATTTGGGTACTCCGAGGACGATCATAAGGAGTTTCTTCCAGAAAGAGATGGCTTTTTAAAGGACGCCCTTATAGAATCTTTCGTGTATGAGGGTGATAACTATTTTGTAGGTGCAGGCTGCTCAAGTTGTACATGCACGATAGCTCCAGATATTCCATGGCTATTAGAGAAAAGGAAAAAGGACAAACACTGGACAACTCCAAATCTTTTTGTAAACTCAAATTACCCACTCTTCATAGAGCACTTTGTCCCAGAGTTTAGTAAGCACAAAATTGTTATGATTTGTAGTGAGAAGGCTGATTTAGAAGAATTACCCTTTGAAGTTGTAAAAGATTTTAGAGTTGGTAAAAACTGCATTATTAACGATCATCACCTCGTCGAGGATATGGTAGATTGGGTAAAAGAACAGAATGTAAGAGATCATGTATTTTTGTTCTCTGCCAGTAGTTTGAGTGAAATTTTAATACATAAACTTTTCAGCCAGTTTAACAACAATACATATATAGACATTGGGACAACGCTGCACCCATATATGGACCTTTCCATAAAAAGAGATTACTTGAAAGCGCATTGGCTTGGACAACCATTATCAGATTTAAATAGGAGCTGCTATTGATACTAGTAAAAAACGAAAAGAAGTATTGGGACTTCATACACTCTCTTAGAAATGACCCAAAATTAAAAAAAGGATTCATTCAACAACAGGATATTGATATTAAGGACCACTACTCCTATATGGAAAAAAATGGGGATCATTATTATGTATGTTTGGCCAATGGTAGCCCTGTAGGTTTTGTTGGCCAGGTTGACGGAGATATCCGCCTGGCTGTGGCAGAGTATTGTCATGGCAAGGGTGTTGGAACATATATGGTTAAACAGCTGATGAAGAGTTATCCAAACTCCCATGCCAAGGTTAAGATAGATAACAAACCAAGTCTAAACGTGTTTCTCAAAAACGGCTTTGAAGTGAAAGAGCAAGACGATAATTTCTATTATTTGGTGAAATAAAATGCTTCATAATCCTTACAAGATCGTTAAAATGTTTGAAGAGGAGATTGCAAATTATGCTGGCTCTAAATATGCAATCTCCACCAACAGCTGCACCAACGCGATATTGTTGGCTTGCAAGTATTACAGCGTAGAGAAAGTTAAAATTCCAGCTAGAACTTACTTATCTGTTCCGCAGTCGATCATTCATGCCGGCGGAGAGGTTGAGTTTGAGGAAGTTAAATGGAAGGGAATTTATCAATTAAAACCTTATCCAATTTATGACGCAGCAAAGAGATTGACTTCCGGAATGTACATTGCCGGCTCCACTATGTGTCTATCTTTTCACATTAAAAAGCATTTAAAGATTGGTAAGGGAGGCATGATTTTAACAGACTCGAAGAAAGAGTACGAGTGGTATAAAAAAGCAAGATATGAGGGGAGATCAGAGGTTAAATATCATGATGACGTTATTGATATTTGCGGATACAACATGTATATGACACCAGAGCAGGCTGCTCGTGGCCTAATGCTTATGCAGAATTACCCACAATCAGCAGAAGATTTGCCAGAAGATCCCCCTTATAAAGACTTGCGTGAATTCCCACTTTTTGGAGGTAAGTAATGAAAATAGCTTTATGTTTTCATGGATATTTTGCTAATTCCGGCGGCGTATCTGCCTCCATAGAAGCAAATAAATATATAAAAGATAAAATACTAAATCATAACAACGTTGACATATTTGTTCACAGCTGGGATCTTGATAATGAATGGCTTGTAACTTCAATGTATGAATGCAAGTCCACGAAGTTTGAAAAACAAATTGATTTTAAGCAGAATTTAAAAAACTATAAACAAGATTGGTTCTTTGGAGACTCCTCCACACCTCCCGGAATGTACTCTTCAAATACTATTGACAGGGCACTGAGTATCGCGTACTCAAGAAAAGAAGTAATGAATCTTAAGTCACAACATGAGCAAGAAGCGGGTTTTACTTATGATTGTGTGATTATATCAAGATTCGACTTGGGTACAAGAGGGAAAGAATACCCACAAGAATTTTACGCAACTGATATTCATTTCGACCCAAGTATTGACATGAATTTTTTATATAGCCTATATTGGAATCAATTAAATTGGGGATTTGCAGATCATTGGTTTTATTCTAGTTCTAAGAATATGGATATTTTAGCTGGCCTATACGACAAAATAGAAGAATACTATCAACCTGACAGTCCTTATACGAATGCAGTCACCACCGGCTGGCCAGATAGTAATAGCGAAGACGAATTTAGTAATGAATTCTATAAAGAAGAAAAGTCTTCAAACTTGGTTTCATTTCCTCGCTGGGGATGCATTGATAACCACAAGTTATATAAATGGTATTTTATTGACACGGGGTTGTATGAGAAATGTAAATTTATAGATACCAATTCTTGTGAGGTGAAGTAATGAAGGTTTCAAACACTTCTTTGATATTTTATTCTCATAGTAGCTATTCTGATCTATGGGAAGTTTTTACTTCCAGTGTAGAGGAGTTTTGCGATATAGAATTCGCGGAGTATTACTTCCTTACAGATCATGGCGAGTGCACTCCTAAATATAAGAAAGTTATTTACGAAAATGAACAAGAATATTCAAAAAGAATTTTAAATGCGCTCAATCAAGTAAAGACTGAGTTTGTTATTGTTCACCACGAAGATATGTTCTTTCAAGATAAAGTGAACAATGATATGTTCTCTAATTCAATTGATAAATTGAAGGAATATGAAGAAATAAGCTTTATAAAATATCTCAAAGCGGGAACGCCTTCGGACATAAACAGACTCTCAAGATACAAAGAAGAGAGAGACTTTTATTTAATTAAGAGTAATTTTGATTATGTGTTTACTGTACAACCAAACCTTTGGAGAGTTGAGGATTTAAAGAAGATATTAGAAGAATTTAATCTTAATGGCTGGCAAATGGAAACAGATACTCAGCAATATTGTAGGAGAAAAAATCTTCAGGGCCTCTGTTATTTTACTGGAAAAGAGAATAAGAGGGGAATGTTCCATTGGGATTCAATAGTTTATCCAACTGTAAATGCAATTTCAAAAGGAAAGTGGATAACCTCAGAATATGGAGAGGATATTGCTCGCATTGCAAAAAAACATTCAATTGATTTATCAATCAGGGGAGAGATATGAAAATAAAATTAGTGATTTTAGATATTGACGGTATTTTAACGGACGGTAAAAAGTATTATGGATTGGACGGCATGCCATTCGCAAAGACATACTGCGATAAAGACTTTACAGCAATAAAACGCCTACGAGGAGCGGGAATTTCTGTATGCTTTTTGTCCGGAGACAATACTATAAACGAAAAAATGGCAAAAAATAGAAATATAGATTTTTATTATGCCCGAGGAAAGGATAAAGCAGAATTTATACCTGATTTCGAAAAGAAATATAAAATTTCAAGCGATGAGATGGTTTATGTTGGCGATGATCTTTTTGATATATCTGTCATGCTCAAAGTGGGAATGTCTTTTTGTCCTATCGACGCACCAGATATAGTCAAGCAGTCTTCAACTCACGTCATTAACGGTCTTGGTGGACATAACTTGATTGCAATACTGTATGATTGGCTTTTAAAATCAAAACTTATAGAAGATTGTACAATGCAGGACATTGAAGATTTGGACAAAAAAGAGGTTTTCTAGTTGACTGTGGACGTTACAATATTTGGAAATATATTAGTAGACACAATATATGAGGTGGAGCAGTTCTCCCACGGTGGCTCTAACATATACAAAAAAAAGACTCAAACTGTCGGCGGAGTAACTAATGTCCTCGCCGCTCTAAAGAGAATGAGTCCTGATTTATCAACAAAGCTGATATCAGCTGTAGCAGGAGATAAAGAGGGGGATTTTATTAAAGAGTGGTTGTCCGATAGGGGTTGGGATAATTTAGATTTATTGACAAAAAAAGACGTCGACTCAACAACCTCAAGTGCCCTCATTATATCGGACATGTCAGAAAAAATAAGAACAAGTTTTGTTAACTGGGGAGAGTGTAAAAATCTAACTATACCCAATAATATCTCTTCGAAATGGCTTCATATTCTCTACCTAGATTGTCTACCACTTGTGGAAGAAAAAGATTTAAAAAGGTTGGTAGATTGTGATATCATATCAGCTGATGTATGTTTGAGTACACACACAGAGAAGGAAAAAGAAAGGATATTTTCTTTATTGAAGTGTTTAGATTATTTTTTTATATCCGATGTCGAAGCTAAAAGCTTGACTGGGAAAGAGAGCCTGCCTGAATGCGCGACTATCCTGGGAAGAAAATCCAAGGGATATGCGATAGTGCACTCTCCTGCCGGTAGTAGTTACTCCAATGGCGTAGCGACATACTCAGTCGACTCTATATATATTGAAGAGTCCTCTATTAACGTCCTGGGAGCTGGTGATAACTTTGCAGCAAGATTTATCTTCAACAAGATTGCAACAAAATCTACTATGACTGAAGTTATTAAAGATTCTCACGATTATACAACAAATTTTTTAATTCAAGGAAATAAATCATGAAGAAATACAATTTATTGCTGCCTATTGCTGGCCGCGCACAAAGATTCTTAGACGCAGGCTACACAATGCCGAAGCCCCTTATAATGTCGAAGGATAAGCACATAATAGATTGGTCAATGAAGTCAATTAATACCGAAGAGTGTAACGTAATTTTCGCAGTTCGTCTTGAACATATTAATAACTTCTCTATAGATAAAATATTAAAACAAAAATTTGGAAATAATATTGAGATTGTTGTAATTGATAGAGTTACGGACGGCTCTGTGTCAACTTGCCTTCTAGCCAAAGAGCACATAGACAACGACTTGCCTTTGATAATTTACACTCCAGACGTATATTTTGAAAACACCTTTTCCCCAAGCGAGGTGGATACTTCTTTGGACGGCTTTGTGCTAACCTTTAAAGCAAACAGCCCCGCCCACAGTTATGTGGAGCTTGACTCTGAAGGTTATGCTAAAAGAACAGCTGAAAAAGAGGTTATCAGCGAGAACGCAGCCGTAGGTGTCTATTATTATAAAACTGGAAAAATGTTTGTAGAATATGCTGAAAAAATGATTTCCGAAAATATAAGAACAAAGAACGAATTCTACATATGTCCAATGTATAACTTAATGATTGAAGACGGCCTCTCTGTTGGCATAAAGCAGGTTGAAAAGATGCACGTACTGGGAACTCCTCCTGAGTTGGAGTTTTTTGTTGATCATGTCTCTGCTAGGTTCGGAGATAAGCCAATTGCCCTCTGCTGTGATCACTCCGGGTTCGATCTCAAGGAGAGGGCCAAGGCGTTTCTAGAAGAGGCCGACATTCCATACATAGACTACGGCACCTACACCAGCAGGGGCTGCGATTATAATGAATTTGTTGTAAACGCCGCTCAAGGAATTAACAGTAAAGTCTGTGACTTTGGGATTGGATTTTGTCGAACCGGACAGGGTGTTAATATCTTGGCCAACCACATAGAAGGACTTAGATCCGCTCTTGTTTTCGACGAATACACAGCGGAATATTCAATTAGACATAATTGTGCAAACTTCTTCACCGTACCCCAGAAATATGTTTCTGGCGAGCTTTTAAATAAGATGATTAAAATATGGAAAAATACAACTTTTGACGGTGGTCGCCATATGACTAGAATGAAAAAAACAATAGGTTGAAAAAATGAATAAAGATATAAATTTACACAAAAGACTTTTGCAACTACTTTATGAAAACAACGAAGAGCATGTTGGAAGCTGTTTTTCTTGCATAGACATTATTGATAATATCTTTTCCTCTAAGTCTGAGGAAGATATCTTTATTTTATCAAATGGCCACGCCGCCTATGCTCTATATGCTGTTTTGGAAAAATACTATGAACACATAAATGCTGATGAACTTGTGAAAAAGCATGGTTCTCACCCCAATTGGGATGAGGAGAATCATATATACTGTTCGACTGGAAGCCTTGGAATGGGAATTATGATCGCGGTCGGAAGAGCGGTTGCCAACACAGATCGTGTTGTTCACGTTATGATTAGTGACGGAGAATCAACAGAAGGTTCGGTCTGGGAAAGTCTTAGATACATTCAGGAAAAGGAAGTTAGTAACATAAAAGTTCACGTTAATGCGAACGGCTATGCGTGCTACGATACTATGGACATTGATTACTTGGAGCGCCGATGCAAGGCGTTTTTGCCTGATGTATATTTTTACAAAACTGTATATGAAACTGAATATTTTTCCTTCCTTAATGGAGTAGACGCTCATTATATAAAAATGAACGAAGAGCAATACAATGAAGGCATTAAAGTACTAGAAGGGGAGTTGTCTGATGAGTGTTAGAAAGACTTTTGCAAAAGAATTATATAGAGCTATGTCTGAGAATGAGAACATAATGTTCATCGTGGGTGACTTGGGTTATGGACACTTTGACAAGATCAGGGAGGATTTTCCAAATAGATTCTTTAACCCTGGTGCCGCCGAACAGCTTGTCTTGGGGATGGCAGTTGGAATGGCCTTAGAGGGTAAGATTCCCGTTTGCTATTCTATGACGCCTTTCATATTATATCGACCATTCGAAATTATAAGAACTTACATAGATTATGAAAAGATACCAGTAAAGCTTATCGGCGGAGGTAGGGGCGAGGACTATGGAGCCGCCGGGTGGTCCCATTGGGCAACGGACGATAAGGACCATCTTAGTGGTTTTAATAATATTGTTAAGTTGTGGCCTGACGAGGAAGAATTAGAAAATAATTTTGATAAATTTTTGGAAGATCCTCAGCCATATTATATTAATGTCTCTAGGTGATAAAGTGAGTGTTGATCTTGTAATACAGGGACCAGTCAAGGAAAATAGTATCTTTTTATCAAAACTATACGAATATAGTGAAAAGTTTGATAACGTGATCGTTTCGCATTGGAAGGGGGATACTTTTGAAATTGAAGACCTGCCAATTAACGTTACTTTTATCTCTAGAGACTTGCCAGAGCTTGAGTTGAAGCGTGGAGTTTTAAAAGATAGTACTTTCTATTGGGCACTGTCCTCGACATACCATGGTATCATGAAGTCTAGTTCTGATTTTATTGTTAAAATGAGGACTGATGAATATTATGAAAAAATAGAATTACTGCTAGAACCTCTTTATGATAGTTTTTTTCAAGACGAAGATATTATGGTTTGCGGAAACATATTTCATAAACCCTGGGGACAATATAAGTTTCATATTGGCGATCACCTGTTCGCTGCTCGTCGAGAGAGCCTTTTAGAATCTTATAAGTTTCTTGTTGACTTATATGACACTGGGTTTGGGTTGCAAAGTTCATCATGGGCAAATCAAGAAATAAGAGGAAACACGGCTGAAAGTATTTTAGCAAAATCTTTTTTGAAGTCCATTGGTGTGGAAGAGTATTTATGGGATAGTCAAAAGGTATATGAAAACTTCTTTAAAGTAGTTGATATAAACTCTCTTGGTTCATATACTGCTCGCTGGGTACATGGTCACAAGACCTTCACTGATAGTCATAACCCGTTCCGGATAGAAGATTTTTAAAAGAGGAGAGCGAATGTTTATAAATGAAGAGGAAAAATATATTTTTATCCATGTTCCCAAGGCAGCAGGAAGTGCTATACACATAGCCCTTAAGGACCATAACAGGTTAGTCGGAAAACAGAGAGCCGATCCAGAGCCGGAAATACATCATAGAACTTTGGAAGAAGTTTTGTTGCAGGAAGATAGGTATTTAGACTTTTTCACCTTTTCAGTCGTAAGAAATCCGTGGAGTAGAATTCTATCTGGGTATCTCGACTTTGTACAAAATCGTGGCAAAAACTATTCTGGTAAAATAATCCTCGACAAACCTCTGCTTTCTGAATATCTAAATTTTAAAGATTTTGTAATGAATTTCAAAGACTCAAAGTGGAACACCGATGTGCACTTCAAGCCGCAAACATTATTTACACACAGTGATAAGAAAAATGTTGATTTTATAATGAAATTTGAGCGTCTTGAGTCTGACTATGAAAAGCTTTGTCAAAAGCTGGGTATAAATGAACCACTACAGAAACACAGAACAACTAAGCACACTCATTATAGTGACTATTATGATATGGAAATGATAAAAGAGGTGGAAAAATACTTCTCCTCGGACATAGAAGAGTATGGATACAGCTTTGGAGACGATCTTGACGAAGAATAATTGTATAGTTACTCAAATACACATACCGCCATTTGATCCACAGGGCTCTTTGTCTTCCGATAGTAAAAAGGCTATTATTGATCTTAATATATCTCATTTGAGGAAAAATAATCCTGATTCCTGTATCATTCTTGTTGGCCACGGTGAAAAGCCTTGGGACACAACAACCTCACAGTGTGATCATGTTGTTTGGGAAGATTTATACCCTATTGATTCAGGTGGAACTGTGATTGGAATGCCAGCCCAATATATATCCGTGTCTAAGGGTGTAAAGTTGGCAAAAGAATTGGGGTTTGAGTATTGCCTCAAGGTCAGGGGAGACTCCATAATATCAAAAAGTAATATAATTGATTATTGTCACAATATTATAATCGAAGAGGGTAAAAAGATATTACTCACTCAACAAACAGGCAAAGCATTGTATAAGTTTGGGGATTGTTTTATGTATGGAGAGATAGATTTGATCGACTCTATCTGGGATCTAAACAATGAACCTTTTCACGCAGACGGTCTGAGGCACACCGGTGCCTCCTTTGTAAAGCACTTTTCAGGTAATTTCCCACCTGTAGAATATTTAGATTCCCTAGACATTTGCCAGGGAATGACTTGGAATGAGTTGTTGAGAGAGTATTGTTCGTTTAGAGATATCTCTACTTTGGGTTTTTGCGACTTGCGCTGGAATTTTAATCAATTATATCGTTCTTGGGAAAAAAACAGAGAAGAAATAATGACCGGTGTATTTGACTTTCCTTCAATATTTTGGGGTAAAACAAATGGCTGGCATTTTTTTTCTGGAAATAAATTCAATGGAAATGGCGCAATATGTTCCTGGTCCTATTCTGAAGAAACTTTTTACGGTGAAAAATGAAATTAATATCACACAGGGGGAATATATATGGACCCGACAAAGGAGAAAACAGTCCAGAGGTTATTTTAAAAGCTATTGATCTCGGATACGATGTAGAAGTAGACGTTTGGAAAGTCGGAGATAATATTTTCTTAGGACACGATAAAGCAGACTATATGGTAGAAAAGAATTTTCTATTTTCAAATTCTTCTAATCTGTGGTGTCATGCAAAAAACTTGGACGCACTAGAGTTTATGATCCGCACCGATCTTCATTGCTTTTGGCATGAGTCGGACGATTTTACTTTGACTAGTAAAAATTTTGTGTGGACCTTCCCTAAGAAGCCCGTTGTTAGTAACTCTGTTATTGTTTGTAAAACGCTTGAAGAATCTCTATCTATGTCACAGGAAGATATATATGGCATATGTACTGATTATGTTGGGGAGATAGAATGAAAATAGTTGTTGTTACTGGATGTCTTGGTCTTATAGGCTCTCATATCACTAGATTGTTGCTTAGTTCTGGGTATATGGTCCTCGGTATAGATAAAATAACTTACGCAGCTAATGAAGAATTGATACATGAATTTTCCAAAAATAAAAATTTTACATTTCTGAAAAAAGACATTTGCGATTTAGACAAGTTGCCAGATTGCGATTATATTATAAACACAGCAGCAGAAACTCACGTTGGCAATAGTATAATTGACGATGAGGTTTTTATAAAATCTAATATCTTGGGAGTTCAGAATATTTTAAAATTAATAAAAAGAAAACCAGCAAATGTTTGTGAAAAGCCTATATTTTTACATTTTAGTACAGACGAGGTATATGGCGACATTGCAACCGGATCTTTTTCTGAAAACTCCTTATTAAACCCCAGCAACCCCTACTCTGCAACCAAGGCTTCTGCTGACTTGTTGATTAAATCTTGGCATAGAACTTTCGGTATTGAGTATGTAATAATGAGACCCACCAATAACTACGGCACCCACCAGGATCCAGAGAAGTTGATACCACTGTCAGTCAAGTTATTGAAGAGAGGTCGGAAAATAAATTTACATGACGGCGGAGAACCAATAAGAAACTGGCTTCATGCAGAAGATACAGCTCGCGCAGTTTTGCTAGTTATTGAATCGGGAAAGAAAAATGAAGTTTTTAATATATCTGGCGGCTTTGAGCAAAAAAACATAGAAACAGTAAAAAAGATAATTAATTGTTACTATCAAGGCCAGCCGCAAGATTACGAACAATTTTTTAATTTAGAGTTTAATAGAGAAGGTCAGGACATAAGGTACAATGTCGACGATTTTAAATTGAGAAGTTTAGGTTGGAAGCCTTTAAAGAATTTTGACAAAGAAATAAAGAAAATAGTTGAATTCTATAAGAATAATTTTAAGTGGTGAGGAAAACATGGATACAAAGAAGAGAACTTTAGTAAAAGCCTTGACTTGGAAAATATTTACATTTTTCTCCCTAGCAATTATGGGGTATGTAGCCACCGGCTCAATTAGGCAAGCTGTCGGTTTTTCTTTAACATATCAGATTTATAGTTTTATAATGTACAATATTCACGAAAGGATTTGGAACATGTTTACATGGGGAAGAAGAAAAGGATTATTTATTCAAATGACCGGACTATCCGGCGCCGGAAAATCCACAATAGCCCAGGGCGTCGCAAACGCGCTCAGAAAAAGCGGCACAAAAATTGAAGTTATCGATGGAGATTACTATCGACAGCACTTATGTAAAGACTTGGGCTTCTCAAAGGAAGACAGGAATGAAAATATTAGAAGATTAGGGTTTGTTGGGAACGTTCTTGCTAGAAATGGTGTTATCTGTATTATGTCTGCAATCAATCCATACGAAGAAGTTAGAAAAGAAATTCGGTCAATGGGTGATAATGTAAAAACTGTCCATATAAGTGCGGGACTGGATACACTAAAGGAAAGAGACCCAAAAGGATTATATAGAAAAGCACTCCTTCCAGACGGCGATCCGGAAAAGATAAATAATTTTACAGGAATATCAGATCCTTTTGATCCCCCTCTAGTTTGTGATCTAACAATTAATACAGAAAAAGAGTCTATTGAGGATTCAGTTAAGAGTCTTTTAAAGTTTATAAAAAACAATACATGATTGGAGTTTAATATGAAGAGAGCAATGTTTATAGGCCGCTGGCAGCCATTCCACAATGGGCACAAATGGTTAATGTCTCAGAAGTTAGAAAAAGGAACGCCCCTTTTGGTGTGTGTTAGAGATATACCCCCAGATGATAAAAATCCGTTTACAACTGAACAGACCGTACAAATGCTAGAAAAAGCCTACGAAGACGACGACGTAGAGGTTGTGGTTATTCCTGATATCGAGAGTGTTAATTGGGGACGCGGAGTCGGGTATGAGACAAACGAGCATAAGCCGCCACAAGATATAGGATTCATATCGGCTACGGACATTCGTAATAAAATATCTTCCGGGGATGATTCTTGGAAGAAAAATGTTGATAGTAAAATTCACGAATTGGTGATCAAATACTTATCTTAAGGAGAAAATATGAAATTATCTAATCAAGCCCAAGGGGCTCTAATGCTTGCGTTGCAAAAATGTTTAATGGAGCAGACTGATATAGTTCCTATACTTCAAGAAATGAACTTTCAGGTTGGCGAAGACAACGAAGAGTTGTTTGTCGAAAATCCCCCTTTCGTAAGAACGCCAGAGTCAGAAACTGCTGATGCCTAAGTATGGATATGAGTGTGAAAGTTGCGGAGAATTTTTCTTCGCCTTTCACTCAATTTCAGAAGTACAGGAATCCTGTATTGTTTGTGAATCAGAAAAGATTAAAAAATCTTTTAAAAATTTAACACTTACAACAAAACCTGCTAATATAAATAATACAGCCCCAGGTAATAGGGTTAAAGAATTTATAGAAGATGCAAAGGAAGAGGTCAAGCTTTATAAAGAGAGCTTGTCAAAAGAGGAATATAAGTGATATACTGGTTATTTTTTTCAGTTACGATTAGCGCCTTGTTATTGCTGACCTCTGTTTTTATAGTCAGAAAAGCACTACAGTCACAAGCTTTTGTCGACGACGTTTTTTTGTCTGTTTCAAAATTTAGAGAACATCTTCAATCAATTTATGAATTAGAAATATTTTACGGAGATGAGACTTTAAATGAATTACTATCTCATGCAAGAGATCTTGAGCTATATCTTTCAGAGAATCAGATGTTTTTATCTCTCTCCGAAGGAGAAGTAGAGAAGTATGTCAACCAAGGAACCGCAGCCGAAGAAGAAGCGGCGACGCCGCCGGACCTCTAGGGGTGGTGGAAAACATTATTTCACCCAAGACCATGAAAATGCAATTATAGAATACGCAAAGACCGACGATAGAAAATATAGAGCAGAATTATACACAAAGTGGATCAACCCAGCTTTTAATGAAATGGTTGATAAAATTGTTTATACTTTTAAGTTTACAAATCTTCCAAACGTTGATGATTTGAGAGCTGAGTGTAAAGTGTGGCTAACCACAATATTGGATAAGTACGATCCAAATAAAGGCTCTAAAGCTTTTTCTTATTTTTCAGTAATCACCAAAAACTGGTTTATTCACAAAGTTAAAAGAAACACTCTACAGAATAAGAGAGAAGTTCTTTACGATGACGTTTCTAAAGAAATGGAATTGAATAAACTTTCCGAAGAAAATCCATATATTAAAATATCAGAAGATAGAGAGTTTTGGCAAGATCTTTGGAGAAATATAGAAGAATGGGAAACGATCTTTACAAAAGAGAATGAAAAGAAAGTTCTTGGAGCTATAAAGGTTCTACTAGAAGATCCAGATTCTTTACCCTTGTATAATAAAAAAGCCATATATTTATACATAAGGGAAATAACCGGCCTTAATACAAAACAGGTTGTTTCAAATCTAAACAAAATAAGAATAAAATATAGAGAATTTAAGAAGGAGTGGAACGAAACATAAATTTTGTTTCCTCCTAATTAATATTATGTCTAAATTAGAAAAAGAAGTAGAAAAGGCTTTAAAGAACGTCGAAGAAGACAGAAGGGTTGCAAAGCAACTCTTATCTGATCTAATAGACTATATTTCTGTGTCAAATGAAAGACACATTGAGGCGGGTACTGTTGCTGCTAAGTATTTAGAAACACTACAAAGATCTAATGAACAGGTTGTAAAAATAGTTTCTGTGTTGCAAAAAGAATCTCGTGGTCAATCTGAGGGATTGTCGTCTAAAGAGAAAGAAGACCTTTTTGATATTATTAAAAAGGAATCAGCATAGTTGTCAGATATTAAAGAAACAGTAGACGTTCTAGATCTTGAAGATTCGCTGGAAAAGAACACTAAAGTTCTCAAGTCCGCCTCTTCTAATAAATCTGTTGCAACACAACTAATCGTATCAAACCAAGATACGGATAGAGTAGAAATTCCCTATACTACCACAGGTATGATTACTGAAGTCTTCAGCCTACCAGAAAACAGTACAGAAGTATCAGAAATGAGTTACGATAGCTACTACACTTCGAACTCTTCTGCAACTTCTGAAAAAACAAATTCCTCAGCAATAAGGACTTACAAGGTTTGGGTGCCAATGTGGAATGCTATGGTTTCGAGGGAGAATATCTCTCTCCATTTCGACATACCTTTTGACGGAGAAGAGCTTAAGGTCGGCGACGTCGTTGAGGTCAAGAGAGACGCCTCCGATTCGTTTCGAAATCTAAGGATAAATAAAAAAATACGTAGCCACTTTTCTGGCTACAATGCAAACCCCGCAACAAAGAGTCCTAATTCTCCACTAAAGGGTAATTTTATCAATCAATCTGGCCAGCCGGTAGAAAGTCTGACAGACGAAGAATCTCAAGACGGCTGGCTACAAATGAAAAGTGGTGTTAGCTGGGAGCCATTATCGGAAGAGGTTAAAAGAGAGGCCTATGAGATCGCTGAAGAAACAGGCTATGGTATTGTTGTAACTTCAGGACATAGAACGCCTCAGCAGAATGCAAATACCAGAGGTTCTGCCAAGAATTCTGAACATATGTTTGGAAGAGCTTTGGACTTTAGATTTGGCATTAACGGGGAACGCTGGGTACCAACTAATACGAATGACCCAGCTATAAGAAAGAAAGTGGAAGCCGCCGCTCGCCGCAGAGGCTGGAGAGTACACCCCAACCCAGATCATGGAACGTCAGCCCATTGGCATTTTGAAGATAAATCAGCAAAAATGAACGATATAGCTATAAGACAATTTCTTGAATATGCATTAGTTAATTCAAGAAACTCTAAATTTGATATTAGTTACTTAAATTCTAACCAAGTGAGACAGCTTGGGAACTTTGCACAATCAGACTCAAGTTTTAAAGGAACATATAGAATCGACGGCACCTCCAAGACATTAGTATTTGAAGAGGATACGCAAGATTCTTAATATAGAAAAACATGCCGCTTTATATAGATAAGATAAATACCAAACAGGCCAGTGTAGAGGTGAAAGAAAATAAATCACTAGCTACAGAAGAGGAGAGGGCTAAATATTCTGGCATTGGACACACTCACCATGCCGAACACCCAGAGTGCCCTTCTCTCATTAGAGCAGAGATAGAAGAGGTGTGGGAGAATAAGTACGGATCCTCAATCGTTCTTGGTAAAGATCGTCCAGCAGGGTTAGCCTCTGGCCGTGGCGGAGATGGTCACACCTTTTGTGCTTCCATTGATATTGTAGCTGGCCGAAGCGGCTCACCGGCCACTAAAGTTAACCCAAACCTCGATCAAGACGCAGCCAGGATAATGGTAGTGCAACGCACGGACATAGACAAGAATTTTAAATTAGCTGCGGGTGGAATATTGAATACTTCCGGACTTTCAGCTATCGCAATGAAATCGGAAGCAATTAGACTTGTTGGTTCTAAGGGTGGTATTAAATTAATTACTTCTGGAGTCGGCGAAGCAACAAAAGAGGGAAATTTAAACCAAGATAAGATTGGTATTGAAATTATTGCAGCCAATGACGATTCAAGTCTACAGCCCATGGTTAAGGGTGATAACTTGGGTGTTGTTATTCAAGATATTTACGATAAAATAGATCAAGTTTGCGCCGCCCTAGAGAACTTTAGAAATCATCAAATGCAGTTCAACACAGCGGTATCTGTCCATGAGCACCGCGTCCCCCTGCCTGAACTGCCCCCCACAATACAGCTCCAACCGCTAATGGGGCCACTCACCTCTCTCGCTAAAAATGCATTCCTACACGTCTCAGAACCTTGTAGGATTATACCATTTAAGAACAAAATATCAAAAGGAAAGTACATCTTAGATTTAGAAAATCCTCTAAACATTAAAAGTGCGTACAATAAGGTTAATTAAATGGCAGGAAATGTTATTTTAAGAAGAAACTTAAGATTAAAGAACCCTCGCATGCGTGGCGAGGACGTAAAGTCTATTCAAAAAATGCTTCAAAAAATGGGCTATTCTCTGGGCACCCATGGCCCCGACGGAATTTATGGCCCTGCCTCTAAACAGGCCGTAATAAGTTTTCAGGCAAGAAATGATTTGTCACAGGATGGAGTTGTCGGCCCCCAGACAGTCGCAGCAATCAGGCGAGAGTATTCCGATTCACCGCCACCAACTGCACCTGAAGAACCACCCCCACCCCCACCAGAACCCAGAGCATTTCCAGCAACAGATTCTGAAATGTATGAAATTACCCCCTCTATGGAGGAGAAAAATAAGGTAATTTCAAAATTGTTTGACTTCTATCAAAAAGAATCTTCTGGTCGCTTGTGGAATTTTTCCCTCGACAGTACTGCATTTTTAAGTTTTTATCCCATAGTGAAGAGTTTTATTTCTGAATTTGAATCTTCTAGAGTTGCCGCTGTTTCCGCTATGAGTGATTTAGGCCTTTTGGGCCAGGACGCTAATAGAATCTCCGACCCGATAAGCCCAAGGATATATTTTAGCCGTCAAACTGGAAAATTAGATAAAGTTATTTGCTTTCCAGATCCTGGGATTAGGATTCCAAGAGCTAGGTATTCTAATGGTATTCAGACAAGTTCTTCTCAAGAGAGCATATCTAGAGCAGAATATCGAAGAGATTTTGGCTGTATAAAGCTTACAGAATCAGACTTTAGAGAGCAGAACAATAGAGTTTTTGTAAATTATTTAAAAAATTATGATGAAATATACAACATTGCCCTTAAATTCAAGAACGCAATCGAAAGTGACGGTAACTGCACGGAGGTTGCTTTGAATAATTTACTATCAAAATACTCGGTTAACAACCCTACATTAAGAAAGGTTTTTGATATTTCAAAAAGGGATCGCTGGTTCGCTACGTTGCCGGAAGTTAATGCAACTCAGTTTATAATGAGATACGTTCCTGCCGACTTGGCAGCGGCCTCCTTACAGTCAAAACTTAGAGAAAAATCGCCAAATGAGATAGTTAATGGTTATATTTCAAAAATTAACAGTCTAGAGGGAATGTCAAGCAAAGAAGTGAGAAAGCTCTACAATGACATTGACTCTCTCCTAAAGGCAGGCTCCAAATGACAGAAAATAACAAGAGTCTTGAAGAAAAGAAAAAAATCCTAAAAGCTGCTATTGATAGGGAAACTCGAAAAAAAGAATACACTGGAAGTAAAGAGCTTAGTGTAGAGACTTTAAAGGAAAAGCTAAAAACGTTTGAGGGCGACTTGATCAAGGCTTTTGAATCAAAGCCTCCTCTTGAGAATCTACCTAACAAAGAGACCCCAAGAGAAAGAAGACAGCGAGAACTAGAGAGACTTGGAGGCAAGAGATCAAGTGGTCGTATATGGGGAACAGATCTTGATTTTCAGCTATCAAAAGATTTTGACATAAATGACGAACAAGTTAGGCTTGGCTTTGACAAATTAGTTAACGGCATTCAACGAGACTTCTTATTAAAGTGTTGTCCTCAAAATTATATCTTTAGAGTACTAGACTGTACTCTGCCTAGAGATTGTGCCGCTTTTGTAAAGATTGTTGGTGTCCTAGAGACTGTTAATTTTATAAGAGAAAACTCCGCTTTATTTGCCCCCTTTGTAGACGTACCGTCCTTAATTCAAGAGGTAGACGACTACCTTGTCAAGAACAATTTTAAATCCATAAAATTTAGTAATGGCTCTTATATCAAGTCAAGTTATGACGGAGAATTCTTACCAGATAATTCTACTATCTCCTTTTGGGTGAAGCTGGATTCAATATCAAACAATAGAAAACATTTATTTGGAGAATATACAGACGGGCCAAAGAACTTTGCAGTTACCCTTGTTAATGGAAAAGTTCAGTTTAGAGTTTACAAAGACGGAAAGGCCAAGAGGTATACAAGTTCTATTAATTTGTACAAGGGTAATAAAGGAAATCCAATTACTTTTGATAACACTCGCTGGAATCACGTCGCAATGACGTACTCACAAACAACGGGCGATTTTAAACTGTTCCTAAATGGAAGAGAAGATAGGGCAGTATCTATTTCCGGTGACAATTCAATTTCTAAAATAAATAAAAGAAAAGTTCCCCTGACAATCGGTGCGACATATGACAGAGCATTTAAATTTACAGGGCATTTGGATCAGATAGCGGTTTACAATAAAATTTTAACAAAACAGGACGTCAATAGGATATTCGATCATAAAATTAATTTATTAAGCGCCTCTAATTCCCAAAATCTTCAAAGGTATTTTAGAATGGGCGACGATCCCAGAGATACCACCGGCGCAGTGACCGACCCTCTAAAGCCAGCTAGTCCAATTAAGAATACAATATATGATGTAGTGAGTGACAGCCCAGCACAGGCAATTGGTTTTACTAGGGACGTTAATGGAATTGTCTTTTCAACAACCCTGTCTCCCCAGGACGAAAATCAAATATTTTCAACTATAGAGAGATATGGTCAAATTAACAAAATATGCGAATTAATTCTTAAATTAGTTTTAGCTATAATAGACGGCAAATATAAAGAATTTTTAAAAGAACTCTTTAACATACCAGAATTTACCGGCTACAAAGATCCCCATTTAGAGTTTAAACTTATATTAGAAAAAACTCTAATAATTTCTGCAATAAAAATATTATCTTCCTTTATCATTAACACGTTGGAGCAGATTTTTGACGTGTGTGACGATTTTCTTGACGCAGCCTCTGCTGTCCGCAATGGTGACTTTGGAGGATTTATATCAGATTCCTTAAATTCTGCATTAACGGGGGAAATCTTCAATGATGAGAAGTTTCAAGAAACATTGAAAAACACACTTAGAGATAGTGGTAATCTCATAAGAGACAATATTGCAACAGGCTTTATGGATGCTGAGCTAAACGGCACGGACATAGACAGTTATTATAACACTGCCTTAAATCAAGAGAGTTTTAAGACGAGCCTAAATAGTAACTACAACACTGCCTCAGCTCAAAACGGCTTTAGAGAGTTAATCGAGCAAGACGAAAGAAATAATCTATATAGACAATGGCAAGATTATGACGACGTTGAAGACTATACAGTTATGTCGGAAAATGCAGATGATCGATTCAGCCCAGAACAATCTAGAAACTCAGAAACTCAACAAAATAATACTTCTGTAGAGTTTGAAGACTATAGCCTTGAAGATAATCGGGAAGATATAATTTTTTCAGCTTTAAGTGATTTTGTAAAAATAGCCCTAGACTTTGCAAAACAGGCTAGGCCAGATAAGTTTTTTCTGCTATTGTCTGGAAACGCCTCTACAGAGCTTTTAAATGAATTTTCGACTTACCTTAAATTATCGGACTATCGCTTTAACAAGGACCTGGATGTACACACTCTTAGGGCAATATTTAAAGAATTAGCCTTTCAGTTGGGCTTAGAAGATATATATTCAGAAATATTACAAATAGCCGAAGAACTAGAAAGCCAGAGAGAACCTTTATCAACCTGCTCAATATCCGGAGAATCAGAGGACTCTTCCGATAATCTCTTAAATAATTTGGGAGAAGAGTTAATTCAAGAAGAAATATCTGAGATATCTGAAGACATAGAGGAAAGAAAGAGAAAAGCTTTATCTGATATTATGTCTGATATATTCTCCTCGGAAGAAGATCAGGATCCCGAAAGCGCTTTTTCAATAGCGAGGGAGGCGCAAGAGCTTATACAGCAGCAGGCTAAAAATCCACAAGATTCCTATAGTCTTGAGATATTAAGAAGAACATTAAATTCTTTTCTAGACCCTGTTAAATATGCATATGACGCGGACTTATCAATGTATAAAATGTCTCTGGCGGAGAGAAGGGATTCAAATAGAAAAGTTAAAAAAATCTTTTTTCGAGGAGAGACTATAAAGACCGAAACCTATAATGTCGAAACAAAAGAAATTGAAAAAAACTTCTACACGGTAGAGGAGACAGAAATAAATCCCGAATTTAAAAGCATGATTGACGGTGGATTTATACCAAGAAAAGAAAACGGAGATCCAGACGGCACACCCTATGGGGCTAGAGTGAAATCTAAATGGTGGGAGTTCTTTCTACCGTTTAGTACCCCGCAGAGTGAGGCAGATCTAGAGAGTCTTTCTGGCGAGGAAGAGAAGGAGTCTGCACCAAGCCTGGGGCCATATACGGACTATACAAATGACTCTTTTGCAAACTCGTCAACCCCCTCCATAGTCATGGGTAAACAATCTTTAGAAAATTTAAATATCCTCTCTTCATTAAATGACGAAAACTATTCTCAAGCAAACAATCTTTTTCACACTATGAAAGTTTCTGGAAAACAAACTTCCTCTGGAATTCTAGATGGCACAGCAGCACAAGCGGGCTTTCTTGAACAATCTCAGTCTCCAAGTTTTGAAATAGAAAAGAGAACTTTCTTTGGATCAATTTACGAAAATAATAGTCAGTTTATCTTGATTAGAAAGTCGAATCAGCCATTTAACACAAATTTCTTAAAACAAAATACTATAGACGAAGACGTGAGAATGTTTCTGGATTCAAATGGCTTCATACAGTCGGAGTGCGATACAGTTTACAGCTCAGTGAATTCCGATAAAAGATATACAACACAGCAAAATGCTTTTTATTTTAACTTTAAAAGCTACCTTCCAAATGACGAACAAATTTTTGAAAACACTATACAAGAAAGAGACCACAAGAAATATTATATTAACAACGTCTATCAATCAGTAAATGACGAACTGGTAAAGATAATGTCAAATATTGTTCTGGGCTCACCACTGCTGAGGGAAGTGCCAGGCACTAAAAATCCAGTAACTGGAGAATATGACATAGGTTTAAAATATTTAATTCTAAAAACTCAAAAAAGGTTGATAGGCACCGATCAGGCAGCATCCGAATTTAAAGATTTATACAACTACTATAACGAATATGGATTTTTTGAAGATAGTCCTGAACTCACACCATTTGAAGAGTCTATTAGAGGAATTCACCCCACACTTTACTGTAGGGTGTTTTGCATTGAGACAGTTCTACAAGGATTACCAGCATTTACAGAATTTATAAATAACAATGAATATTTGGTTTTTTCAGAATATATAAAAGAAAAGGCTCTGATGCACTTAGTTGACTCTAGAGCAGGAGGCTCCTTAGAATATTTTGAATTAGCAAAAAAGAACTTTATCAATCAATATAATGCACAGGCCGAATTCGGTAATGTAGAGGACAGAGTATCAGAAGAAGATTGGGAAAAGGCTGTTCTTTTTTACGTAGAAAGGGAGCTTCCATTTATTGTTAAAAGATTTGTTCAACTTGTTAAGGGCATGTGCGACGGCTCCATGACAGATCGAGATTCTACAAACTTTCTATTATCTAACTTAGCTGTAAAAGATGTTGAAGATTTGGAGTCACAAAACAAGCTTACAATTCAGAAATATTCAGTTGATGAGGGGGGAAATATAGTCTCTTTTAGCCCAAGTGATAGTTCCATGGTAAGACACGGAGTTAGAGTTGTCTTTATAGAAGACCAGAAAAACGAAGATCTTAAAATTTCAGAAGAATATGGGTTAAAGGTGAAAGCATACGACTATCGTGGAGAAAAGTATGTACATATTATATCCTCCTATGACACTACTCTGCAAGAAGCTATTGACTCCGGTAATATACCTGCTGCCTCCGAACCCTGTAATCCTGGCGAAGAGTTTGAGTATTATCAAACTATAGCCGGCCAGCTTGAGAGTTTTTTGATTAATTCGCTGGCAAAGTCCATAAGTTTTAGGCTGGCTTTTAAATATTCTTTTGATATAGAAGACTTGGCAGCCATGATAACTATGTACACAATATTTTCAAATGGAAACAGCGTATCGGATAGAATGTTTACTGGAACTAAGGTGGCAATACGGCAACTTTTGTTCAATTCTGAATCTGACGACTTATTAGACGATACTTTTGAGGACTGCAACAACAAGCTTATGGAAGAGGACTTTTGGAATTCTATGGCAGGACAAAGACCTATTTTGGACGCAAAGCTAATATTAGCGCTGCTTGCTGCCCCTCTTTATATATTTAAGGGCTGGTCAAAAATGGCAGACCCTCATGTCTTTATTACGCAAACAATAGTAGAGTTAGCGGAGGGGGGATTTTTATTACCAGACATTGTTCAAGCAAGCGTGCCGAACCTCTCGACTGAAGATCCCGATGATTGCGAATTGGTAGATTTTCCAGTTTACCCCGGTAAACCATGGAGTAAGCAAATATCAGATTACGCAGATAAATACGACTTACCGCTATTAAAGCCACTAGGCCTACCCGAGCCTTTTGTAACGGGTTTTCTGGCTCCCGTTCCCGGCGCCGGCCTCAACGTTTCCGGAATGGTAACGTGGCTTCCTGCCATTTTCCCGCCATTTGCTCCATATTTTCCACTTCCTCCATTTTCATACATTTATTATTTCTTGGTAAATCCTTTGTTGGCTCTACTTCGATGGAGCATGGGACAATACGACGATCAGGTACAGGAAAACGCAGTCCTTCGAAGTTCTTTAGAGTCTATAGGGTTGAACGTCTCCGGAGATCCGGAATGTGAAGAAAACGAAGAAGTGTCTACAGAAACTGATAAAAAAGAAGACGAGATTCTAGATATTTGTAAGCTGCCTCAAGGAGCCTTACCGATTAGCAGAGGAGGAACCTCAAAATGTTAAATCACTACTATATTCCAAAACTACCACTTTCAGAGGATTCAAGCTTGGATTACGAGCACATATCCGATCTGAAAGAGTATTATTTACAGAATTTAAAAATGATTATCTTAACTTCCCCTGGGGAGCGAGTAATGAACCCCTCTTTTGGAGTTGGGATCAAAAAATATTTATTTGAGCCGTATTCTCAATCTCTCGCCTTAACGATAGATTCAGCTATAAAGAGACAAGTTGCTGAATTTCTTCCAGAGGTTATAATAACCGATAATCAAGTATCCTATGACGGTGAAAATACTTTATTTTTAAAAATTATGTACACTATACCTTCTTTGAATATTTCGGACTCTATCGACATACAAGGATCGCAAACTACAGGAATTAATTTTTGGTAATATTTTTAATATAAAAAAACTAATTAAATTTTGAGGATTCAATAAATGTCTAAAAAAGACCCCATGATAAAATATACAAATAGAGATTTTTCTTCTATAAAGAAAGATCTCGTTAACTACGCAAAGAAGTATTATCCAGATACATACAACGACTTTTCAGAATCAGGATTTGGCTCACTAATGCTTGATACTGTTGCTTATGTGGGAGACATGCTATCTTTTTACTTAGATTATCAAGCAAATGAAGGATTTTTAACAACAGCTACAGAGTTTGAAAATGTATTAAAATTAGCAAGACAAACAGGCTACGTATACAATCCGAACCCAACCTCAAACGGAATTGCTACTTTTTTCATATTGATACCAGCCAACGGAAACGGCTCAGCACCAGATACCACATACATGCCTGTTTTAAAAAGAGGAAGCAGCTTTTCTTCTGATTCTGGCGCACGATTTGTTTTGGGAGAAGACGTTAATTTTAGAAATGGTGACGCTGTTGTTGCTAGGGTAAATAATAGTAATGTCCCAACCTTTTATGCAGTTAAATCTTACGGAGTTGTCAGTTCGGGCGTGAGAAATGTTACTGAAGTCGAAGTAGGCGATTTTGAAAAATATAAAAAAGTAAGAATTAGAGTTCCAAATATTTCTGAAATAATTTCTGTAAAAGACTCGCAAAATAACGAGTATTATCAAGTAGATTACTTAAGTCAAAATGTTGTCTACAAATCAGCAACGAATAGAGATCCTGTCAGCAGAGATCAAGCAGGAGAGATCTTAAAACCAATTAATGCCCTTCGAAGATTTACTGCCGAGTATAACAAGGATTTTATAGATCTTCAGTTTGGAGGCTCCCAATCAGAATCAACAGAGGTGGATAAAGTTTTCGATCCCTCCGCTACTTTAATGAATATTTCTGGAAAAGAATATGTAACCGACTCCTCTTTTGATCCAAATCTTCTTATAAAAAATGATCAAATGGGAATAGCACCAGAAAATACTAAACTAACAATTGTTTATAGGCAAAACAGTATAGAGAACACTAACACAAGAGTGGGTTCCCTTAATAGTGTTGGTACCACTATTTTTGAATACGATGACGAACCCTCATTGCAGAGAGCCACTTTGGACACTATAGAGAGTTCTCTTGAGGTTTCAAACGAATCTGCGATTGTGGGCTCTTTTTCAAACCTATCTACAGAGGAGCTAAGAATACGAGCTTTAAATTCTTTCGGAACTCAAAATAGAGCAGTTACAGAGTCAGATTATCAAGCGCTATGTTACTCAATGCCAAACCAGTTTGGGTCTATAACCAGAGCCAAGGTTGTGAAGGATAAATCTTCAAATCGAAGAAACGTAAATATATATACCATATCTACAGACGCTAGCGGAAAACTGTCTCCTTCGAATGTGGTAACTAAACAAAATCTAAAAACATGGCTATCAAAAAACAAGATGATAAATGATTCGATTGACATATTATCCGCCTTTGTGGTAAATTTAAAAATAAACTTTTCTGTCGTCGGTGACGGCAACACAGATAACTCAGTTCTCCAGCAACGCTGCCTCAACTCACTAAAGGGTCACTTTTCTTCTAGGCCAGAAATTGGAGAGCCACTGTATGTCACTGATATATATAAGAAATTAAATGAAGTTGAAGGCGTCGCAGATGTGTTAAGTGTAAATCTATCAACTGCCAACGGCGCTTCATATTCGGACGTCAAGTACGGGATAGAAGCTAATATGTCAGAGGACGGAAGATATTTAATTCTTCCAAAAAATGCAATATATGAAATAAAGTATCCAGACACTGACATTAAGGGAGCAGTTATTTAATGGGAATCAAAAAGTATTTTTCAAACGCTGACAGCACTATAACGAATGCATACAAATCAAACTTAACCAGTAGAGCGACAGGTTCAAATATGGGGGCTTCCGATATCCTTGAAGTTTACTCAATATACGGCCAGGCGACAACCTCTTCCAGAGAAGAATCTAGAATTTTAATAAGCTTCCCTACTTCCGGAATATCTTCGGACAGAACCGCTGGCTCTTTACCTGCCAGTGGGAGTGTTAATTTTTACTTAAAGCTTTATGACGCTGAACATGGACAGTCACTACCAAATGATTATTACTTAAATGTTAAGGCTGTTTCCTCTTCCTGGGAGGAGGGCTATGGTCTTGACATGGAAACATTTAAAGATTTGGGAGTTGTAAATTGGGAATCTAGATCAGTGGGAAACGCCTGGTCCGCCGCCGGCGGTGACTACCACGCTTCCCCGAGCTATTCACAGTTTTTTACCACGGGTGAAGAAGATCTTTCAATTGATGTTACTGACCTCGTTGAACAGTGGCTTTCTGGAAGTAAGGCAAATTCTGGATTTGGTGTTTACCTGTCCTCTTCTCACACCACGGCCAACAGAAGCTATTATACTAAAAAATTCTTCGGAAAGGGAACTGAATTCTTTTTTCAAAGACCAACCCTTGAGGCTCGCTGGAACAGTGCACTTACAGACGACAGAGACAACTTCTATGCAAGCAGTTCACTAGTACCAGCAGACGATAATTTAAATAAAATATATTTATATAACAGATACAAGGGCCGCTTGGTTGACATTCCTTCTATCGGTACAGGAAGCATATATGTAGGCCTCCATTCAGGATCTTCAACAGCCGTTACCGGCGCTGCTTTATCTAGCTTTACGGGCTCTTGGGTTTCTACAGGAATTTATTCTGCATCTGTTTATATTAACACTACAGCCTCTTATTTGTATGATGTTTGGCACGACAACTCTGGAAATGAGTTTTTAACTGGTAGTCGAATTACTGTTCGCTCCCATAAGCCAAATAGTAATGTTTTTACTGATGAATATGTGTGTAACATAACAAATTTAAAGCCAACATACAGTAATCAGGAGACTGCTAGATTCAGGTTATTTGTGAGAAATAAAGACTGGAATCCAACGATTTACACAGTTTCTACTAAAAATATTCAAAGCGACATTATTGACAATGCTTACTATGGTGTATCTAGGTACGTCGACGATCTAGAGGTTATTCCTTATGGCACTGGCAGCCTACAACATACAAAGTTATCATATGATAAAGAGGGCAACTATTTTGATCTGGATATGTCAATGTTAGAAGCCGGCTATTCATATAAAATTAACTTTGTTTTTAAGATCAATGATCGATATGAAGAGCAAAGTGAGTATTTTAAATTTAGAGTAGAGTAAAATGAGTTTAAAAAGTTTTTTCGATTCAAAAGGTGGCAAACAGGCCCCATTAAAATCAAACACAGAAATAAAAGCACAAACCGGCTTCCAAAGACACATTATCGCCGAGGAGCTTGAGCAAAAAACATTTATTCCAACTGTAGACTTTACAGATCCAGGAAATTTCGCTAGATTTGGTTCAGCAAAAGACTACTACACAATCGCTTTAAAAAATATTCAATCTTCATACCCATACGACGGAAGTTATGAGGAAAAGATTAATTGGAAACTAGATTCTACTCCGCTGGAGAGGCATATATACGATAATGAATATCCAAGAACAAATGGCTATATCTCTCTGGCAGTCACCGGCGCCGGGTCTGCTATCACCACTGTAACAAACTCAAACCACAAGCATAGGCTGCATAGCGTTAAAGAATATGTTTTGGTTAATGGTGGAATGAAGAAGGACAGTGATTCTACAAATTTAAAGAAGCTTTTTAACTCTTTTGACGGAAAATCCAATTCCTACGAAGAGGGTGATTTAAGATCAGACAGTTCTTTGTCTTTCGGCGGCACCTCCGGCTCATGTGTTGAGTTTTGGATGAAGAAGCCAGCAGGTATGTACAACAGCGGCCAAGAGGTTATACTAGATATTTGGAACTCCTCATCTTTCTCTTCGAGTGATTACGCTAGACTTTCTGTGTTTTATTGCAAGCGAAATTCTGGCCCGATTGGTTTTGGTATAGTCTCCGGGAGTACTAAATCAGCTTTTAGATTTTCCGGGTCTTCTGCTCCTACAAATTCAGATGTCACTGACGGCCAATGGCACCATTACGCAATTAACTTTAATGACACAAGTGCAGAACTGTATTTTGACGGAAAATATAAAGACAGCGTTAATATATCCTCTATAAACAGAATTACCGGCTCTGTAGCCTCTATTGGCTCATACCGCTATTGGTATTCAAATGATGAAGATCAAGCTCAGCTCGGTGGTGGTAGTTATAATGTCTATGGTTGGTCTAAGATTTCTGCAAGCTTTGATGAATTCAGGTATTGGAAAAAGAGCAGAACAAGGGAAGAAATTGGTAGATTCTGGAACGACAATGTTCAAGGCGGCGCAAACAGCGAGCATGGAAATATTGGTTTAGGGTTTTATTATAAATTTAACGAAGGCATTGTAAACACCGGTTCAGCAGACTCTAGAGACACCTCTGTTATGGATTACTCTGGTAGAATAACGAACGGAACATGGGTTGGATATTCTTCTCCAACACAGAGAAATACTAATTCTGCCATTGTAGAATCTTCAGCCTCTGCTGTTGAAGACAAAGACCCAATCATATACCCCTATTCCCACAGAGTATCAGATTATAACGCCAGTCTTTTGGCCAGTGGATCAAAGCACGATGATCAGAATAACTCAATGCTTTTCAATACACTACCAGAATGGATTCAAGAAGAGGATACTGGCCACTTAAATCAAATTTTCCAGATATTTTCTAGCTACTTCGACACTGTGTATAACCAAGTTAAGCACGTCTCCCAAATAAAGGATAAAACCTATATTAGCTCGTCACAGCGCCCCATTTATTTTACCGACAAGCTTTTAAAGAACCAAGGTTTTCAAACTCATGATATCTTTCTTGAATCAACACTTCTAGAAGATTTCCTGTCGAGAAGTGAAACTGAAGTTTATGAAGATAAGGTTTTTAATTTAAAAAATAAAATATTAAAAAACCTGTATAACAACCTTGCATACATTTATAAATCCAAGGGGACTGAAAAATCAGTAGATAACTTTCTGAGAATCTTCGGCGCCCACCCAGATATAATAAGTCTTAATTCCTATTCCATGGACTCTGAGTATGAAATTTTGAATACCAAAAGGGATTCTTCTTTAAAGAAGAGGTTTTTAAGATTTGGCAGCGAAAAAGAATATAGCGCAAGTATTTTTTCATTCAACAGCGGCTCACAAACCAATGTATCCGATATTCTGGCCGCCTCAACGCATGGAAAAACATACGGAAATACTTTTGAATATGAGGTTGTTTTTCCCGATAAGTTGAATAAAGATTCTCCCTTCTATTCTCCAACCACCTTCGCTACAGCTTCGATTGCGGGAGTCAGAGGAACGCACCCGCTTCCCGCTGGAACAACGACCTGGCTAGAGCATCAGAACGACAGCGGCAGTTTTGACCTTAAAGTCGCCAGGCCTGGCCTACACACAAAAGACGCTAAGTTCTCTTTGTCAAGTTCCCACTTTGGACTTACGTTGACTTCCTCTGTATATAAAGAAGTTTACAATGATTCAAAGTGGAATTTTTCAATCACAGTCAAACCAAGTAATTACCCTTTAATGAATATAGTGTCAGGCGCCTCAGATTCTTCAAATTATGAGTTGGGATTTTATGGAATTAATACTTTGGGAGACTACACTGTTAATGAGTTTTATTTAACTCAGTCAGTAACAAAGACGAAGGCTGAACAGTTTCTTGCCTCATCTAAGAGATTATATGCCGGAGCTTCAAAAACTAATTTCACAGGATCTGTAATTTTTTACTCAGACGTTGATATTGGGGCAGTTAGATATTACGATAAATTTCTCGCAAATTCGGATATAAAAAATCATTCAATTGATATGAAAAATATTGGAATATTAGAAGCTTCAAATCAAATTTTCCAATCTTCAGAGGGAAAGCAAAATTTTAAATCACTTTCCCTCCATTGGCAGTTCCCTCTCGTAACTGGATCCGATTCAAATGGTCAATTTTCCGGAATAGATATTTCTTCCGGTTCGGCCAATTCACAACTTGGAACCCTCGACGCTAAACATAACTTCATGGGAACAGGCTTTTCAGCCAATAGTTCTAATTTTTGTAAAAAAAGAACCTTTAATACACTTAGGGAGAATATATTTGATATTGTTAATTCTTCTCGCACAGTCAGAGTTTTAAAAACCGATGATGAATATTTTTCTAAAAAATTGGAAGTTTCAAAGACGCTTGCAGCACTAGAGAAGAGCCCGTATCAGGTAATCTCTCGCGAAGCACTGGCCCTTCTTAGTAGCGCAGAAGAGTATAATAATTTAATTGGAGATCCTACAGACAGATACAGGCAAGAATATTCTGCACTATCTTTATTCAAGAGAACATTTTTTAGGACTATTGAAAATGATATTGATATAGAGAAGTATTTTGAGTTTTATAAGTGGATGGACGACTCTCTTCTGACTTTTGTTGAACAACTTGTTCCCGCGAGCATGGAGATTTTAGACTCTCCGGTAAATGTAATCGAAAGTCATATCCTGGAGAGAAATAAATATAGACACAAGTTGCCACTTTTGGATAACATTACCGATCAATATTCAGGAAGTTTCTCTAACGACGTACATGGCACATGGGTAAACAACCACGCCCCACTATCAAACCTACAAAATCAAAATTGTTCTTGGTGGAGAACAAGGGCGGAAAGAGCAAACCCAACCCTGTCCTCTGGAAATTCCAGCGTTGATACTCAGAAGCAATCCTACTTACAACAGCCGGCAGCTAGTAGCGCCATTGACGAAAGATTGGAGAATAGACAAACTAATTCTTTTAAACTAGAAAAAGTTGTATCTCTTAATGAGGAAATTAGAAACCCCGGATATGTAAAAAATCGTGTTTCTTTTGCGAAAAACGATTATTTACTTATTAGGAGAAATTCTATTGAATCACTTGAAGATTGTCAAGACAATAAAGACTTAAAAATAAAGGTTAAACTTGACTTCTCAATAGAGTAAAATATATTTATGACTAAAAGGTCCGGAAAAAAAATATCACCATTTTCAATTTATAGCTCTTCTGCCGATACGGGAGTGAATAAACATATCTCCGACAATTTTACGGGAAGCGTTCATCTTGCCAATATGCACGAGGATACATATGGAGATTTGCCAGAAGCGTCTTTACAGGGGCCATATACAGAAAAGTTTGTTGGAGGAAATCAACACCGTCATCAGCCCTTAAATCAGGGAGCTGATAATAAATCCAACCGAGCTGAAGCTTATGATCTTGAGTTTGTCAATGGCGACGTTAAGATTACAAGTGTTTTTGGAAGTGATCCTCACCGCCCAAGAGCAGAGTTGTATCGAGACGAAGTGGCCAAGAGGCCATTAAATATTAGAAACATTAAAGTGTCTTCACCTGGAAATTACAGTAGCAGTGTTGAAGTTTTGCAATATCCTGGCCGTAGTGCGAATTCTAAAGATTTTGTAGCCTCTTCTTCTGCATATCAATTGTATCCTGAAAGAAAGACATATCAAAACTCTGGCCCTAACCGCATCTCTCTTTTTCACAATGATATTCTTCGTAAAGAGTGGTCACTTGACGACGATTTTACTAGCCTTTCTTCAAATAATTACGACTCCTCTGGAGCAACTATTATTAATTCGACCACACCCTCTGGCGACACTAAATTTTTACAATTCTCTAGTAGCGCTAGTGCACGATTTATTGCCCTGAAGGGGACTTACGCCGTCTCCGGCACCAAAGCAAGAATAGAATATTCTCCCTTCGTAACAAAATCCGCTGAGCCCCCCGGCGACGGTCTTAGTGACAGACTTCTTTTGCAATTTGCCTCAAGTACGGGCTCCTACAACACATGGACAACTTTACAATCCACAGCCTTTTCAGACTTAACAAAAAATACAGCCGTGGATATTCAGAGAATTAAGACACTTGTATATGGTGAGAGGGTATCTGATAATAATTTTAAGATCTTAACCTCCTCTGTGTCGAGAGCGCTCCATGGCGGCATTTTTGCCTCCGAGGCTTCCGCCTCTAGTGAGATTGGTCCAATATTAGATCATAGTAATTTTTTCTTTCAAAATCAAGAAGGTACCCCTACGTGGACTGTATACCAGTCTCTTTTAGTAAAAGTTGACAATCATAATGAGAAGATATATTACGTCACCACCGGTGACGACGAGGACAATATCGGCGTCTTCACGAGCAGCTATGACGGATCTAATTTTGGTATCATTATAAACGGTTCAGAGCTTCGCCACGGCACCAGCAGCAGCGATTTGCCTACTCATTATGGGCCAACAAATCTTGAAGTCTGCACCAGCTCTATAAACAAAATATATATTATGGACGATTGGCGCAGCGGTGATACGTATAGTGGCCTTGGGTATGGTAGAATTATGCAAGCCGACTTAGACGGAAGTAATTTGGATATTTTTCTGGATATGAAGTATTTTCCAATAACTGGGAACTTTCTTAATATTCCAGACGCAACTTCTTCTTTCTCTACCTCTTCTGCTTGGAATTTCTCTTCCTGGAATTCAGATCACTCCGGCAATTGGACACACAACTCTGGAAGCGCAATCAACAATGGCAGGTTTAGCTTTAGGGGAGGAATATCAAAGACCCAGCCAGCTTCCATGCCTAATACAAATGCCTCAAATAACAACACTAGATATCTTCAGTACTCACATTACCTGAGCGGCAACACGCAGGTTACATTTGATTTTTCAAATGGCCTCGATAACCTTCATACAGACGCCAATGCCACCGCAAACAGCAGCTTGAATGCTGAAGTTTCTTTCGACGAAGGTACAAATTGGTTTCCAGTTGTAACTGCGTCTCACCACTCTGATTATGGTGAATTCGTCGCCGCCAATGGAGCAACGACTGCCTCCTGTGTAGCCACAATACTTCCACATCTTTACGGTCAGAGTCATTCGGCTTCTTATAAGTTTAGGTTTATTCAAAATCATTTTAATAACGAGCAGACTCCTCATAAGCTGTACGGACTGAACGACGGGTTCGCATCTGTTTCAACAAATAATTATGACACAAACGGTATCAGCTCAGAATCTGGATACGCAGTATTCACAGGAGGAAATGGTTCAGCAAGAACTCTGGCTTTCAAAAGTGCATATGCTGTAACTGGAAATCTTCCAAACAAAGAGCAAAATTCTCTTAATATAAAGTGGCACCCCTACATAAAGTCTACATTCCCCTCCTCTTCGGCAGGTACAAAGATGTTGCTCCAGTACGCCTCTTCGACAGGTTCGTATAATACTTGGGAAACAATACAGGAAACCAATACCGATGAGTTTCAAACCTCTGTGGCTTCAACAACGAGAAAGTCAACAAAGGTTGTATATGGACTAAGTTCTACCAACACTAACTACTCTATTAATACTGGCTCTATTATCAGAACACTTGCCGGTAGTGTCTATGACACCGAGCCAAGCTCAAGTACGCAGCACGGAAAAATTGCCGATTATCAGTCCGTCGGCGCTACCAAAGTCAGCACCGCCCCATTGTCTGTCGCCACCGACAGCGACAATGATAAAGTATATTTTTCAATTGCAACCAACAGCGACACCCATGTAGGTATTTGGCGTTGCGATTTAGACGGTCAAAATGCCACTGAAATACTTGATCATAGCGATTTTAGACCAGGTAGTGCTGATTACGAATCGATGGCACCAAGGAACTTAGTGGTTGCTTCCGGCTCTATTGACAAGTTGTTCTTTATAGACGACCATTACGACGGCACCACCAACGCCGTATACGCCTCTGGATCAATTTGGAAATGCGATCTCGATGGCACAAATTTAGAAAAATTTCTAAATATCCAAGACTTTCCAATAACTGGCAACATGCCGGCTTTGGCAGCTTGGGATGGTTCTAGAGGAACGGGACAGTCTTTATCAGCCAGTGCTTCCGAAGCTCGCATCGACGTCGGTCACACTGATAGTTGGATAGCCAATGTCGGCACCAATGCCCCAAAGCCAAGACTGGTGACTGTTTGTGCTTGGGTTAAGTTTAATGCCGCCGCTCAACACAACACTTACCCTCGCTTTTTCACTGTCGGTGATACTAACTTTGCCATTTATTACAATCGAGGCGTCAGTCCAGATTCTATAGCAATTTATCAAAAGTATGGAACCTCCCACAAAGATCGGTATTGGTATTCCACTTCTGGTGGGGCAATTGCTGACGACACCTGGACACATATTGCTGTGACTTTTAATCCTGGAACCACCTACGCTAACCGAAGCTCTCCAACATTTTATATTAACGGATCCGCAGTTGGAAACGTGGTCCAGTCCTCAAACAACACCCCCTCAAGCGGCGACGTTCCGAATTATGACATTGGTGACTCAAGCGAGGACAGAATGATTATCGGCAACGATGCCAATTTTTATGACAATGCCGACACCTGGGGAAGAGAATATTCTGGAAATATGTCTAATCTTGTAATTTATAATGATATTTTGACCGCTACTGAAATATCCAATATTTACAATGGTGGCGAAGTGCTGGATCCAAGAACGATCAGAGAAGAGGACCTTTTTGCTTATTGGCCAATGGACGATGGTGTTGCCAACGTTAACGATCTTGGCCCTCACTCGCTTAACGGCACAGCCACAAGCTGGGCAAACGACTCTAATGCCCCAGCTCATGATCGTGAAGGCGGCTGGACGACCAGTAATGCCGCCGCCGTAAATAGAACTTCCACCGACACCGACGGTTTAAACTCGATAACCAGTTATAGAATGTACTTCAACAACGGCTCACAGACCACGTTGCCCACAAACCTAACCTCCAAGACGAATAGCACCACAAATGCCCCAGGACGCCACGCTACTTTGAATAGGGAATTTTCCGGCTCCATAAGGGTTACATGCGACATTGGTGTAGGTCAAAACTTTCCCGAAGAATCCGGTGGCGAGCAGCTTTTTGTTTTGGTCTCTAAAGACGATACTAATTGGCATGCTGCTTTCATTGCAGCTGCCCGAGATTCAGCCCACTCCACCTACGGAAGCTACACAGACTTGACCTTGCCAAACTCTCACACAAACCGTGAGCGCCGAGGAATTAAATTTAATATTAGACCCGCAGATTTTGGTTTTGAATATAATGATACATACAAAATTAGATTTGCCCAGTACAGATTCAGCAGCACCTTCGACCAATGGAGTGTTGATAATATAAAAATAGAAAAATCAGCAAAAGATTTATCTCAAAACTATTCTTTTGGCGCATGTGCAGTTGACGAAATAAATGAAAAATTTCATTTTGCCTTCCACCAGGCCGCCACCTCTTATGACGAGCTTGCAGAAATAACGTTTCACTCCTGTAGTCTGGCTAACTCAACAGCCTCTTTCGGACCCACCACTGGCCACAGTTTGAATTTTGACACTGTGAACAACATATGTATTGTTGATAATACGTATTACTACTTAGACGACGACGATCACATTCGGAAACTGAATTCAACCATTCCGTCTAACGGCACAGCCACCACGACACTGCTTACTGATTCAAATAACATAAGCGCCCTTGCCCACGATCAAGTGGAGGATAGGTTTCTGGTATTTAAGAGAGACAAAGAGCTTGTGTCTTATACCAAGGACTTTTCTTCTAACTTTAGCCTTAGTAAGAATCTCTTCACTCACAACAACGTCGCACATAATTTCAGCAATATTGCGATCTATTATGACGACAGCTATAAATCACTTAACAATGCTCAAACCGCTGCGCCTATTAGTTTTGACTTTAATGTTTCAAATTACGCGGCTGACAACAATACAGAAAATTTTATATTTAGAGTTTCACAACCCACTTACGGAGGAGAATTAAGCGACGTTATATCTCTCAATTCCCTTTCTGGGGCGTTTACTGCTTCCGCACCCCTTCCAGATTCTACGCAAGGCGTAGACGGCTCGTATTTCTTAATTCACAGAGACACTTATCAAATTGACAATGTAAGCTTCCAGAGCAGATATCGTGATTTAACGGCCCGATATTCTCTTGGTTCTATGTATGTTGACCAGAATACTTCAAAGTTGTATTTTTCATTTTATGACGTCCCACAGTCATATTCGAACCCAGAGCAACATCACGATAACATTTCTCCCCTAAACGGAGCCATATTTAGCGCCAGTCTATCCCAACCAGCAGTCCCTGCCGTCTTTAAGTCTGTTGATTTTGACAAAGGTAATGCATCGAGAAGTATGACTAAAATCGGAGATCATATATATTGGTCCACACCCGACGGCAGAATTTACCACACCGTTAATGGATTTTACGTAAAGATAGGAACAAATGCTAGTCATATAGACTATGATATCAATTCCGGCAGACTGATTACGTATGACTATTCGGCGTCCAAAAGAAAAATATATTCATTAGGATCCCCAACCACGACCGCAACCAGCAATCATGACAAAATATACTTAGCACCCGCATTTGATGAGTCCCAAAGCCGAATTATATCTCAAAATGGTATCGGTGTAATTACTGGCTCCGTAGGTACAGCTGAATATGCCTTTATTAATAGATCTGTGGATTTTGTTCCCGTCAATAATTCAACAAATTCTAATGCTCAAGAGAGCTTTATTTTTAGAATTTTTCAAGAAGCTCAGGGTGGTCTCTTACAAGATCAGTGGGGAATAGACTATCTCAGCGGCGCTTTCACAGGAACATTAGCAGCACCAGATAGCAGCACTGTTTCAGACATTCGCAACCCGTACTACGACCCTCCCCTGTACGAAATAGAGCCAGATTTAAATTTTACATTACCAACTAGGGTGAAAAATAAGAATGTAATGGTTAGCCGCTTTTCCTCACCCGGAGATAAGTACACAATGAGCAGGGGCTATTTAAACACACATTCTGAAGAGCACTCTATTTACAATGCAAGCACTTTTAGAAACTTGATTGCGAGGCAAGATTTGAGAAATAAATTATCGAAACATATGACCTCCACTGGACATGAGTCCGGGAGCGTCTCATAATGGCCGGCTCATTTCACAAGATAAACAGAAATAGAAAAAAGATTCTGTCCTACGTATCAACGGCGCCATTCCTTTCAAGTGGAGTAACCAGCGACGCCACTTTTACTAATTGGGTAGCATGGCATGTGCCGATACCAAATGTAAACCCCAGACAATTTAAAGATCAGAACGGAAATGACGAGCCATTTGAGAGGGTTAATTACACCCACTCAAACCCAGGCAGCGGCAACACCGGCACAGCCGTTTCCGGGCTGGACGACAAGAGTAAATCAACTTCAGTCACCCCAGCCGCATATTTTGATTTGAAAAAATCTCTCCGTGGCCCCGCAACTATAACTATGGATGTTGGAGTGTATTCGTCCATGCCCACCAACGCAGATAACGAGTGGCTTTTTGTTATGGTCTCTCGCGATAATACAAATTGGCATGCTGCGTATATTATTGGCAGTGTTGCAGACCAAGGACATTATAAGGACACCAATGATTTAGAGATTTCGAATCAAACTTACCGTATGTATTCGGGCGCAAATATTAAAATAAATCCTCATGATTATGGTTGGTCAATCGACGAAACTTATAAAGTTAGAGTAGCGCAGCTTAGAAGCGCCGGCACCGGTAATTGGGTTGTCGACAATCTAAAAGTTGAAAACTCCTATTTTGTCGGCACACAACCCCTCAGCTGCTCGTATGAGGTCTATGATAACTTCTTTGTTCAGCATCAGATTCCAAGATCTGAAGCTCAATATTCGTGGATTTCCTCTTCTCTCGATCAGAGAAGAAGTGTCCGAGGTTTTCAAACTTCTAGTTCTGATTTAGTTTTTTTCGATACTTCACAAACTACGAGCCACGATAAGATTGAGTTAATAAACTCCTCTTCTCCGAACTACAGTACTAACACTTCTTCACTCGTGCAGTCCTTCAAGAGCACTGGTTCTATGTACGGATACTCTTCCTGGAAACAAATCAGGGTGGGCCAAGATCATAATGTTGCAAGAAGGCTTAGGGAAGATAATAAAATTGTAATACAAGATATTCCCCAGGCCACCCCAGGGACAAACAACCCCCTCAATAACCCAAACAGCTTGTCTTATGAAGAGCCAGCTGTTTCTGATATTAATAAATCTACTAAACTTGTTGGCTATATCGAGGGGACCGACAGAAAGCAAAAGTTTAAAATAACACACCAGAATAGTCTTGATTATTTTGCCAATAAGTCTCTTTCCAACAAGCTGGGGCTTTCACCCGATAACAACACAACTTACGCAAAATTGAAGAAAAACTTTGAGAACAACAATACAATTATTGAAGCCAACAACATAACGCTAGAGCAGAAAATCTTTCCAAATCCTGGACAAGTAACCTCCAAAGAATCTAGAAAGAGAGTCAACTACACGGAAACCGACTCCACCATGGAAGGCGGATATAACCAGGTATACGGATATCAAAATACTTTTTGGCGGCCAAACATAACCAGGACCGCCGGCTCAAAAAACTCACAAGCGATCAGTGGAAATATGAACTACGCAGTGCCCCTCGTGCTATCAACTTCATTACTCACGGAACCTTCCAACACTTGGGTATCAGCCCACCCAGAAGTTTATTCGTTTAGGTATGACGGCGACGGGGTGCAATACTACTACGATCTTGATTATGACGTGTGGAGCACCCAGCCATATAGAAAGTGGTCCAATAGGACATATTGGATTGAATTTGAAAAGGAATACTCTCCAGCAGCCACAGCCTCTGTAACTTTTGACATTCGAGCTTTTCAAACCGGATCGACGGAATCTTGGGGTGGAGCCGGAGGCGCCTGGTCTCAATATACCCACCGAATACTACTTCAGTATAAGTGCTCCACAGGATCACAGTGGCAAACCGTAGGTCCAGATAATAGTGCATTTTCTGTTCACGGAATTTCCATACCGCAAGCAAAGGCAGCCTTGGGCGTTGCTTTGACTGAGATTGAAGAATCTTATGTGACTTTTGTTGCTTCTTTTGGGGCAGGGGAACGAATGCCAGCTGACAGCACATTTCAACTAAGACTTGCCGAATCTGCCGACTACGCAGAGGGCTCTTTTGAGGGGAAACCATTTAGGTTTAAGAATCTTGCTATTTCTGGCTCGACTAGGACTGTGAGAAGTTATGATTCCTTGTCTGCGTGGCCCCTCTCTACTCCTGCCGCTTCCGGTGCGTTTTACCTAAACTCAAACCATAACTCTCAGTCAATTGGAGAGCTTTCAAAGGACACTGACGCCAGTGTTCTAGAAACTCATGCAATGCCCAATCTGTGCTTTTTTGAGTCCACAAACAACTATATAGCAGAAACTAGCACCGATTATATGGAATATTTGACTCCTTCTGTGTCTGGCAAAACACCGTGGTATAACTCAATATCGGAGTATGAGGAGGACGTTCGCTCTGCTTCAAAGACTTCTGGTATTCTTCCGGAATTTAATATATCGGAACACATGTCCTATTTTGTCGATGAAAATAGAGGAAATTTTAGAAAACTAAATAATAAGTATCTTTCGATTAAGGGTGGATTTGTTTCCTCCAGTGCTGCAAATAGAACTGATATCACCATAGATACCACTTTTTCAAAGAAGTTCACCAACGCAAAAAGCTTTGAGGACTTCTCTTCTTTTAAGAAATCCCATTCAAACTACGCCAAACCCAGCAAGATGAGTATTAAAGTTGACGCTCTGAAAAAGCTTTTGCCATATAACGGATTTTTCCCTGTTCTTAGGAGCGTTCAAATAGGCAATCTGTTGAGTTCCTCTATTGCTGGAAATCTTGATGCCTTCAACGAAACAGTCCCAGACTCTAGAGAAAAGGGATTAATGGCAGCTCTTAAACCCTTAATGTCCCCTGGGATTTTTTATAATACGATAAAAGCCGGCTATGCCGTGGATTATCCTCTCTATACTTCTTCGGTGAACGCGTCCACCGACACAGACACATATCTTGCAGATCCGAAGCTAGAAACCACTCCGAACTTTAGAATGCCATTTGAAACCCTTGTCGATCTTAAGGGTGGATTCCCCGAAGACAAAGAGATAAGGTTTGTTGCCAACTACGGCGGCAACACTTCTCCGTCGTACCCATACAACGCAAAGTGGAATGGCAAAAAGAAACCACTTTTTGAGTTAGCCAATCACAATTATTTGGCAGAATCAACGAACTTCTTCTTAAGAGACGGAAAGCTTAATAAGTTTACTTCAAAAACTCAGGCAGAGTTTGACGACTTCGAAGTGGGGAAAACTTATTATATGGACGTCACTATTGACGACAATCTTTTGAACAATCAATACCCTTATTATAGTTTTAAAACACTCCAGACGGATATTGGTGTAGACTCGTGGTATCTGAAACCAAGCCCAAGAGACATTGAAGGTCCAAAAGCAGCCTCTCTTGAGGACGTCCCTCACTCTGGGTCAACAATCTCTCTTACTTGGCACGATCAGGTCTTCTCGGCTTCTTCTGGATATGTTAGGTTTAGAGCAGATCTTAAAGCTGGCAATCACCCAGAAGAGTCTGATATCGTAAGCTACCTTCATGGCTACTCTGCTCTCAAGGCAAATTACGATCTAGGTTCTTCAAATTGGGAACTAGTAAACTACCACACTCCCGTGTCTTCTTCTTACTACCTGTTGGGCAATGATAAAAACAGTACCACCACTCGACTTAAGGGGTCTACTCTCACTGGGTTTAGAGGTAGCGATATTGCTCAAAGTAGATTCTCGATATTGCAAGAATTCCACAATAAAGATATTTTCTATATTTTCTCCTGCTTCCCACAAAGTGACGATCTTCAGCTCGGCTCCAACGGAAGTTTTGCGAATCACCCAACGGGAACTATCGCCGTATTAGATCAATACAATGCGGAAACAAATGAATTTAAAAACATAATATACAGTGTTTTTGAGACAGGATCAACACCAGCCAACAGGAATAAATTTGAAGGAGCTAGAATCGGTGTGTCTTCCTCGACTAACCTCCATTTCCTCGCCGCCAATGAAGACAATCACAACGTCCTTTTCTTAAGTGTCGACATGAAAGAGAAAAAGCCTAAGTTTACCAATAATGGTTGGCAATACCCGGATACACACATTGTGGGGTCAAACGTTAGAAATTATGGACGCGGCGGCGCAGTAATGGAATATGATAACTCTCAGGACAAAATAAATTTATTATTATCCTACGAAGACAACTCTAGTAAAAAATATTTAGAATATTACGAAATAAGTGATATCAACGTGGGTAGCAATACAGTGACCTGTTCTTTTTCAACGGAAATACCCCATTCCCAACCTAGATCAATGGCGAGCGCCATGCTTCCAAACACCGCTTCTGGCAAGAATGACTTTTTTGTGTTCTTCAACCAACAATCAAACAGTGGTTCTATTTACATGTTTCAAAGTTCTTCTCACGGCGGCCCTTCAAGTGGAGATAATTTTGCCGAACCATTGCATCAGAATATAATTCCAGGACCCTCTGGTTATAATAAATTTTATACAATACCAGTATTAGAGTGTGCCCATAAAGGAAAAACTTCCGCCTTTTCCAGAGCTACAAATGTTGGGAATGCCGGATTTAGCCACGGCAGAGGAAACACCGAAGGTGCCGGTCAGTGGACATTCAATACATACGATCCACACTCTGGAGACTTTAGTATATATTCCAAGGGTCTGAAGAACAATTCGTCCTATACAACTAGCAATCTTGGCCAGCAAGGAATTGTAATTATTAGAGACACGGACCAGGAAAAGAATTTTTTAATCACCTCTTTGAATGGAGACCTTCAGCAATCCTCCGTCAATACAGATAACTCAGCCTCAATAGCGGTTTTTGATATTACAAACCCCCAATATCCTACTGCGAGCACTATTTTAAATATAAGTTCTTCTGACGATATTACAAATTGGGCTCATAACATTCCGTCTGGCTCTACTACCTGCTTCCGAGGTTATGCACATCCTAATGGATTTTACGATTCGGTGACAAAAAAGTATATTGTAAACTTTTCAGGATTCTCAACATCGGTTAGTTATTACGATAATTCTGTTGGACGCAGAGTGAATGACATGGAAGCATTTGATTCTGATCGCTTTATCTTCACTGCTTCATTTAACTCTAATGTAGCTGGTTCATCCAACAATACACTTGCTGCCGGCCCATACTTTACTATGACACGGCAAACATTTGCTGAGTGCAAGAAGCGCCAAAATGGTAAACTTTTTGGTTTAGGTATACAAGACACACTAGATCCTCATTATGCCTCCTATACGCCTCCAAGTATGTACGGCAAAGCAATTGCAAGGCTGTCGTTCACTCCGACCGCCAGCGGAAAACCAAGCCTAGAAGATATATTTAATCACATTAAAATAGAAGAATTATATGCGGACGAGATTGATAAAGTTGCTGTGATTAATGGCCGACCATATACTTCGAAGAAGGTTCTCTCGCGAATGCCCCTCTCTTCTTCGATAAATTTGTTTGGTAAATTTTTTGAACCAAAAGTATCTTTCGATATTGACCAGGCAACAGATTCGGCCAATGCATCTTCTACGTCAATTGACAATTCACAACAGCAGGCACGTTGGTCTCTTTCGACAAAGTATGAGTGCCCAATTTTAGATTATTCTTCTTCTGCCAGTACGTATGCGAGTAAATATACTACCAACCTATTGCCAACCGACTATTCATTCATTGATTCTAACTATGCCTCGGCCTCACAGAAAGCTTTTATTACCCCGCACGCTACTTGGTACAATCACGGCCTCTTGCCACAAGCTGAAGATAAGGGAATATTCTTCTCAATTAAAGAATCTTTTGAGGGGGAGAGCGAAACTACTGGGTCTTTGATTGACAAATGCGGATTTAACGCAGGTACAAAGCGCCTGGGTAATATTGCCCAAGAGAGACAGATATCAGAAGCGATTGTCGTTATACCCTATCTAGACAGATACGAGAAGGGTTTGACTACTAATTTGATTGACGGAAAATATTTTATCGAAGTGTCTAAAAACGAAATATTATCACAGAAAAAAACACTCACGGATACGTCGAATAAGGTAGCGGTTTCCGGTCTTGACGACGAGTCCAACATTTCAGAAACTTCAATATCTAAAACTTTAGTAAACATGGAGAAGTTTATTTTACCCCCTCATTTGGATTATATAAAGTATCAAGATATCTCTCCATTTGTCATGTATATTATTGATATATCTCACAATCTTGAGCAGCAAGAACTTGCGGACATATGGCAAGGGCTTATGTGTAAATCAATGCAAGAAATATCGAAAGAAGAAAATGAAATAACTCATGAATTTACAAAACACGATTTCTTTTATCAAAAAGAATTACCAGACGATATGAAATTCTTCGTTTTCAAGATAAAACAAAAAGCAAAGCAAAACTATTATGATATTGTAAAAGAGACTTCTTCAGATAAGAGATTTAGATTTGATTTCTCGGGAGATAATGAAAAAGAAATTGTACCTGAGTATAATTATAATTGGCCATATGATTATTGTTCCCTTGTAGAAAATGCTTCAGTTTCTGTTGAGCTTGAACTTAAAAGGGTAGAGGAAGAAGAATAGCATGACCTTTTTTGATAAAAAAGAAGACGTTATTGATATAGTCCTGACTGATCATGGAAAGAGGCTGTTGTCAAGAGGCAAGTTTAAACCAGCTTATTATGCCTTTTTTGACGATGATATTATTTACGACAATGCATATACGAATGGCACCTCCGGTACCTCAAACAATGCTGCCGACAGAATAAAACAGTCTATAAGATTGAAACTGCAATCCTCATTCTCTGGAAAGGAGACAGAATCTAAAAGAAAAAGAGATGCAGACTTGCTAGAATCAGAATCTTTGTCTCTACAGCGAGAAGAGCCTTTCTTTGAAATTCTAAATTCTAAAGATCTTGTTTCTACGAGGGAAAGCAGACTCTCTTTAAAAAATTCTTTAGGAAACTCCACGGTTTTATCAAATAAAATTCCAGCCTGGAACGTCAATGTATTTAATAGTGAAATAGCCTCCTCCTCGGATACACTTTCTGTGGCAAATTCTAATACAAAATTGAAAATACCACAACTTAACATGAAGCAGCTTTCTGTAGACACAATATCAGATTCCAGCCCGAATGAGACAAACAGTTCTAACGGACTTCAGTTTCTTGATGGAACTTTTGTTAACGTTTCTGAAGATAATTGCGATATCTTAATACACTTGAGTGAAGAGAATGGTTTAAATTTGTTTAAAGATTTTGAAATAGAAGTTCTTTTAAAGACCGTCGACGCCAATCAGGAAGAAATTTATGAACCCCTATTCTTTAGAAAAGAAGAAGATTCTTATGTTATTGAAGACGGTGTTATAAAAAGAGAAAGAGTCGCCTCTCATCAGGACGCCAACGCTTTTGCAGATTCCGACATGGTTGATAATTATTTAGATATCACTTTTGACGAATTTATAGAAAATAAATTTTTAATGAACTTTGTGTCAGATCTTAGATTTTCTAAGCTAGAAGACTTACGCGGAATATTGGAAAATTCAAAAATACAAAATGCAGCCTCTTCCAGAGACCAAGCTGCAAGAAGTCCAAGCTCAAGACGGGCAGAAAGTTCGTCTGGTGGACTTGTAACGGGCAAACGCGCACGGAATCCATACTTAAATATCTCGGAAGACGAACTATCCTCCATGACAAGTTCTGAAATAGATAAAGTGAGGAAGGATTATCAAAACCAAACCCGAACAAGCCCACTTACTGGCTTGTATAATGGCCCAAGCGACACTGATATTGGAGAAGAGTGTGAATGAGTAATGGATTTCTAGGAAAAATATGCCCAAACCCAGCGATTACAAAACTGGTAATAAACGAAGACAGCTTGTTTGTAGACATTATTATGAAAGATCGCTTCGACAATAATAATCGAGGACAGTGGTCAAATCTTGATTTTTCCCAATACATTAATTTAAACTGTATACTGGTCAAAGACCGGGCTCTTATGAATGAGGTTTTTTCTGTTTTTGAAAATGCATACATTCTGGCAGACACAGCCGTTGCTGGCGAAGTCAAGAAGAAAATTCTAACAAACATTTTATCAGAAATAGACGCAAAAAGCACAGAACTAGATCTTAGTATGACAATTTCTGAGTTTTTGAACATGATAAACGAAAAAACAGAACATCATGTGAGGGAGGTCAAATACTACGATGAGGAATTCAAGTCAGTATTTTTTCAAGAAAAGGGGAACAAAGATAAGTCTTTTGTTGATTTCCCCTTTTCCTTCACTATAAATAAAAACTTTAGAGAAATTAAAGACTTGCATGTCATGACTTATTGCTCTATCGACCTTAAACAAATTAATTCTGAATTATCTCTAACGACCTCTCTAACAAACGTCAATTATATACATGGCCGTCGATTTAGCGAAACTGCTCTAACGAACGGCACAGCCCCAGATAAGTTGTTTGCACTGTATTTGTCAAACTCTCCTTATTTTGGTGACTATCATGCAATGCCCAATGGTGCGCTCATGACAGGAGAGGTGCACTCCGAAGAAAGCCAAATTTTAGAGGTCAGAGAGGCGATAAACATTAAAGTAATAGACTTCAGAAACTTAAATAAAGTGTTGAATATCTTGTCTCTATATTCAGACAATCACATAGATAATTCAGATCCAGCAATATCAAAGTTAACTTTAAAAAACAAGATTAAGAATTATATCTTAAGCGGTATGAACTCGGTAGACTCCCAGGGCAGCCCGAACGGAATCTTCTCAATCGATCTTCGAAGACTATTCCTGGAAGAGACTAAGAATGGATCGCTATTTTTTAACATGAACCCGGCAAGAATGCAAGACGCCTTTTCGTCAATCAGGATAAGTAGTTTGAAAGTTTATCGAGACAGGGTAAAAATGCTTTCGGAAAAAGCATATAAGAGATTCGACAACAACAGCTCACCGTCTCTCGTTGCACATTCTTCAGACACAGACAACGGCTTTAAGAAGGTAGATAATGATATTTTTGTTTTAGAAGAAATCGATCTTTCATATCTAAACAACTCAACCTTTACAAGGACTTTTTCCTTTAAAGATAAGAGTACTAAAGATTTAACAGATGGAATCTACAGATATTATGTTGAGATAGATATTGAAGATGCTTCGGAGAAGACGGTTTCGAGAAGGGCTTCAGGTCTGACCAATGCGAGAAGAAGCATTTTAGAGTATATAGCTGTTTCTGAATCCGATAGGGATTTGGTAAAGACATACGATTCTCGAAATCCGCACATTGATCATCCTTTTGAAAAGTTTGAATCACTAGACTTGTTCGCCAACAACTATAATGAAAAATTAAACAAATTTAATTTAAGCTTTGTCCAAAGAGAGTATTCAAAATATCCAGATCTTCGCCTTGCCCCGTGGATAGACATTCCGGCAAAAATAATAGATGCACTTCTCATGCTAAACCCGACCATAACAGCGGCCCAACAAATAAGATTTTCTAGACTTTTGAACAACATGCTGAATCCACACTCTGCAACAAAAGACACTTTGAATGAAGTTTTAAAAATTGTAGATTCAATAAATTATAAAATATCAAGACTGACAGCAAAGTCAGAATACTCTTCTAGTTCGAAATCAAACGTCGAAGATAAGAAAAAGAGTTTATCAAATAAATCAAAAAACAGAAATATATCTATATCTGCTGATTTGAAAGGATTCTTTGACGCTAATTCTCTAAAGACATTTTCAGTTTCCTTCTTAAAAGAGAGTTCAGATTTAGAGTCTGTACCTAAAATCTCTAGCGAAGAATTGCTTGAAAGAGTGTTGAGTGAAAATAAGAAATATTTTAAAACAAATCAAGCTAGCACTTCTTTAAACATTCCCACTGGCTTTGATTTGGAGCCCGACAATTTAACAAAAAAGTCTTTTAGTTTTCTGTCCCCACTTTACTATAAGCTGAGGAAAAGAAAGCACTTTTTATTTGAAAAAGACGAATACACAGGCAGTGATCGAAGTGCATTAAATTCAGATTTTTTTGATATAATATCCTTTTCTTCCGGAGCCAATCAAGATTTATATGTGGACAAAAAGAATCTTTCTTTGAATAACTCTATCTTGTCGGGATTAACTGTATCCCCGCAGGGAGACAATTCTTTCAGTTTTTACGAAAATTCAGACGATAGAGCAAGCTCCTCAGAAGAGTTGATTAATTCTTTAATTTCTTTTTATAGTTCTCTAGAATCTTTAGGTACCGAAAATCCTTTAAAAAATTTCTCTCCAATTGAAGAGATCCAGTCACCAAGCGGCAACAAAATAAGATTTATGAACACCAGGGGAGAAGAAAAGATTATTTCTAGTGAGCAATATAGAGAATTGCCAAATCACTATAAGCTACTTTTTCTTTCTCTTTTGAGTGTTACTGAGGCTAACGGCCCGACAATATCTTCTTATTATTCAAAACTCTTCAAAAACGTGAAAGAAAATAGGTCTCTTAATGAATACTTTTATACTCTAGGAGCAATTTGTAAATTAGAATATCTTTTTGGTTTTGAAATTGATAAAACTGGAATTCCAATCCTTTCAGCACCAATCTTTAAAGAATTGAATACAGAATCCATTAAGCTGATGAGAGGTCGAACTGTTTTGTGTAGGCTGGTCCCATACTCCAATGAAAAGATAGGAATTGAAAATAAAATTATTAGTGATTTTTCAATCATTGATCGCTACTCTATGGTAGAGGTGTCTAGTAATTTTGATATTATCTCAGAAGATCTACGAAACGCTGTATCTTCTCTTTTTGGTGAAATTGACCCATCCACTGGGCAAGTTTTGCCCCCCTTTGCTGAGCCTGCACAGCCTACTGGTGACGGCACCACTGACGGAACCACTGGCGCAACCACCGCCCCCGGCACCACCGACGGTACCACTGGCGATGACACTGGCGATGACACTGGCGATGGCACCGACGGTATCACGGGTGACGACACCGACGGCACCACAGCCGGCTCTACCGGCGATCCTTCGGGGGATACAGAAGAACAAGTCGCATGCTCCCTGCTAGAGGAAGACTCAGACGTTTCTGCCGTCAGCACAGACCCTTCAGCTTGGTCTTCGTCTTTGCAAGGAGTTAACAACTAATGTTACTTGAATTAATAAATCAATTTGGAAACTTTAAGGCTATTGATAATAAAAAGCGAGTACTAAAATCTGATAGTGAAATATTGAATGAAATTAGAAAATCTTCAAATAATGATAAAATATCTTTTAAAGTTATTTCTTCCGACTACAGCGATGTCTCCAATACAAGTGGTCTTAAAGTTAATTCTATAGAATCATTTAACACGGCTAGAGTTGTCGATCAGGAAGTTATTACCGATAATGTGACAGATCCTTTCAGAATCAAGGGCGAGTCCTATACGGTGTCGGCAGATACGTTCATATACAACAGCACAAATTATAAAAACTTTTTCAATATGTCCTTGGTTTCCTGGAGCGAAGACACAAAGGAAACCACATTAGGTTCAAATAGGGAAAAATATCTCCTTGTGGCCAATAAGTCAAATGAAATTTTTATAAACGCAGGCGGAAATTATCTTAACAAATTTTCAAAAACAAAGTGGGTAAAGTACATAGAAGGATTTAATTCAGAGTCCAACGAGTTCGGGCCACTTGTTAGGTTAAACGAGCCAATGTTTGATCATTGTACTCGCCAATCCTACCCTTATGAGGCCGGATTTTCTGGAATATCTACAAAAAATGAAAACTTTTTTCAATTGAGTAACGTGTATAATAGTACAAACACCCCCTTTGAAGACGTCATAAAGTCTACCCAAGTTGATGAAAGGCTTTTACCATCCTTTATGTTTATGTCAGCCGTCGACAGCCAAGAAATAAAGAATAGTAAAATAAAAAAATCCTTAACGCTGGACAAAAGACTGAACATAGACCCCGAAAGGATAAGAAGGGTCAAGACCAATAATTATAACCCAGAGTTACTTCCAGTTTATGACGAGTACCTAAAAAAGTATTCAAAAGCTTTACCGTCTTTCTTGTCCAAAAATTCAAAATACAAAAACAACTTTAGAAGAGTGGTTATACCCTCGAAGAACAACAGTATTTTAAAATCACCGGGTGAAATTAAAAACATTCTACCATTCTATACAGAGTTAAGTTTTAAGTCAGATAATGCAGGCGTTTTTTTAAAATCCCTATACGAAACAAACCTCCAGGATGATTTTTTAAAAAATATAATATTTTCAGATATTTTTAAAAACTATTCAAATGTTGACTTTTTGGAGTCTAGAGAGAACTCTACGCCACTAGTGAAGAGAAAGAAGGTTTTTGATCTGTTGGCCGTACTCAATCAACAAAGAACTCTGTCAACTTCGGTCCTTCGAACAACAACTGTTGCTGATAATTCTGATTCTGCTGCTGAGTATCTGTCCTCTCCCTCTTCTGAGATGGAATTTTATTTTAAAGGTATAAATTTTATGTCTAAAATACAGCCCGAAGTGGTTAATAGGCTAAGAACCTACCAAGATATTTTAGACGGTAAAAAGTGCTATACAGAGACCCTGGTGTATAAAATAAACAAATACGATGAGAATAGAAATATATTACAGACAAATTATTTTCTTGCCGATCCTAATATTGATATTGTATCTTTTGTGGACTCTCAAGTTAAGTTGAATAAGAAATATACATATGCAGTTTCTGCATACAAGCTTGTAGTTGGAAATAGTTATGAATTTTCAGGCTTAGAGTACAAAAATCAATTTGATACGTGCTTAGTATCTGTAACCAACGCACCTTCTTTGAAAATTATAGAGGAAACAATTTTTGTAAAAGATTCTCTAGTGACTTCCAGGCCCCTTTCCACACCGGTTCTAAACTTTGATTTCTATAAGGATATCAACAACAGAGTGCTTCTTAGGTTCAACAACCACGCCGGCAAAGAAAATAGAGAGCCAATTTATTTATCTTCTGGAGACTTTGACAGAAACGAGAAAGTTAGAATGAGTCAGAATAATTTACTTGAAGGTAAAAATTCTGGCAAAATAGAATACTCGGAAGGTGTTGACTTTATGTTTTATGAAATATATAGAACAAACGTGCCGCCGCTATCTTATGAAGACTTTTCTGGGAAGCTGCACGAAAGAACTCCCAATAGAGAATTTTTAGATTCAATCTCGCCAAATACTAAATATTTCTATCTTGTAAGAACTTTCAGCATTCACGGAAATCCCTCACCACCTTCTTCCGTATACGAAGTTAGCCTGGTTGAGGATTCAAACATAGTCCCTGTAGTTAAGGAGTACAAGTTTCCTATGGAAAAAATAATAGCCAATAAAAAATCTCCAACAGAAGACTTTAAGACATTAATGAGAATAAGGCCACAAATAAACCAACTTTTTATCAACAAGGAAAAAGTAGATTCAGCCACCGAGAGTGCTAAAGAATTAACAAAAGTCCCACTTGGACTTGGAGAAGATTCTATAGTAGGCAAGGATTTTAAAATAAGAGTTAAATCAAAGTCTTCTGGCAAGCAGTTAGATGTTAATTTTTCTTTTACAACAAACCACTATTTAAGACTGAAAAAGTAGATTTTAACTTTTAAAATACTATTTATACATTTGAAGGAGTAATAATTATGGGTTTTCTAGATAACACGGGTGATATTATTATTGACGCAGTTCTAACAGATACTGGTCGCATGAGGCTTGCTAAAGGCGACGGATCCTTTAAAATTGCAAAATTTGCCCTTGGTGACGACGAAATTGACTATACACTTTTTAACAAATCACATGCAAGCGGCAGCGCTTATTATGATTTAGAAATTCTCAGACTTCCTGTTCTTGAGGCATTTACCAACAACGCCTCCAGTTTAAAAAGTAAACTAATAACAATTCCTAGAACAAACTTGCTTTATTTACCAACTCTTAAGTTAAACGAAAATACTAATTCCGGAAAACACAAAAAACACTCTTCTGGAGTCTTCGTAATCGCAGTAGACGACACTACCGAAGACGCAATTAGTGTAACCTCTGATGGTACCGCTGTTTCTGGAATTATGTTTGGCGAAAATGTGAAACGAGGAGCTTCAATTAGAGTCGACCAGGGTCTTGACACTACAGAAATTTCGCCCTCTTTTACAATAGATTCGGACCTTCTTGAAACTCAATACATTGTTGAAATGGATAACAGACTTGGTAAGGTTGCCGCGATCAAAGGGCCAAATGCAAGAGTGTCATTTATCGACGATGACGATATCGCTCAGTATAGCTTAACTTTAAGCACCGACCCTGTTTATGTTCAGCAAAATGACAACGTGAGCAATACCGACCCAAATGAGGTGATTTCCGGTCCCCGTGGAACCACTTTGGAAGTAGCCATTCAGGCCTCTATAGACTTGAATACAAGTCAATATTTGTTTGATTTGTTGGGTTCTTCTTCAACTACCTTGTTTTCCGGACACACGGTCAAGTACATTGACACTAATATTCGGATCCAGGGAGCCACCACTGGAGTTCAACTAGACGTACCAGTAAGATTTGTTAAGAAAACAGCGTAAGGAACTATAACATGGCAACAATATTTAAGAATTTATCAAACAATGACGTTACGTCAACAAGAACACTCTTACACGAAAACATTCCGGTTTCCGGAACAATCGTATCTGGGACTTATGTGGACGGCTTTAACGCCACAAACGTTGTCAACCCAAGTCATAATATGTATCAGAAGGTTTATGATTATAACTATCTGAGTTCCTCCTCTAATCAGATCTTCGATATTACCTTTGGATATACCTCAGCGTCCGCAACCACCAACGGCACTGACGCCCACCCTAGTCAGCTTTCAAAGTCAGCTGCAACTGTTGTTGACCAGGATAAGAAAATTAATATTTACAACTCTATGGCCGGCGTCCTCGTCGGGCACGATGTTACTGGCAATATTCAAAAGTTCGATAACAACGGCGACCTGACTGAGGGTAGCAAGATAGATTCTGCGTTCTTTGTTTCATTTTCTAGACTTTTGGCAAAAGACGAGATAAAGAAAGGAACTTTTTCTCTCAAATTTGCAACAGACACGACTCACCTCGCAGGCAATAAGTATGGTAATTCAATTACAATTACTGACGCCCAAGGGGCAACGAATTATAAGGTTAATTCACCAGCTGGCGAATATGGAATTTTGTACACCTCCTCCGCTAATATCAACAACAACTCTGGTGTTGGTTTGATTTACTATCAAGCAGGTATGTGTGTTTTAAGTTCTTCAATTATTGCAGCCACCGGCGTTCAAACTTCGGGTTCAGGAGCCCAGAACAGCGGCCTAGCGGGCTCACTTTTAGCCAACTCTACAGAACTTTACACTGGTTCTTCAATTCCGATCATTGCGGACAACTTTAGAAATAGACTTATGAACGTCAGTTTTAATAACACGACAGAACTTAATTCTACAATCTACTTTTGTAGAGCAAATCATAACGAATTTAATTATAGCTCTAATCCATCTTATGTTAGTGGCAGCAAGCTTCGTGTAAAAAATCTTGCAGTCGACTCTCCGTGTGCCTATATAACGACAGTGGGCCTGTATTCTCCGGATAACGAACTTCTTGCTGTTGCCAAGCTTTCAGAGCCGATCAAGAAAGATCCGACGAATGAGCTTATCTTAAGAGTTAGGCTTGATTACTAAAGTGAAACTCGACTACTTATCTTAGAGGTCGCGTAAATGTCTATATATAAGTTTGAGCCAAACGAAACTTACACTTCTACTTTAAGAACTCATAAGAAGCAGAAATTTTTTATATATGATAAGAGGGTGTATATAAACGACACGAAAGACGAGTTCGTTTACTTGGGGGACGAAATATCTGGTTCTTACCTCACTATCCCCGTATCTTCTGTCAACTCTAAGTTTAAGACCATATCTGTTTCTGATTTCCGCTCGCGCCTTTCTGGCACCGACATGACCTCTTCTTATCCTCTAAGCTCCTCTTTGTCTATAGAATACTTTTCGTCAAAGTCGGGAACTAATAAGAACAATAAGATAACCTCTTTAAAAAACACTATTAATAGTTACTCTTATCGTTCAACAGAGCACGCATTTGGAACAAAAGATCAACAAGAACTGAAACTTATCAACATACCTTCAATCTTTTATGGCTCAGAGATTAAGAAGGGAACAGTTAGTTTAAAGTTTTACATATCGGGAACTTTGTTTGGAGAACTCAAGGACGAAAAGTCCAATGGCGATTTGATTCAGGTTGGTCCAGCCAATAGTGTGAATAGTGGCTCAACCGCTGGAATAGTTCTTTATAATGAGGGCGTGATATTGTTAACTGGATCTTGGGGCCTGAGCACAATTCACAAGGAAAGGTACCTTGCTTCGGCTGGCGCTGATGATTACCCAAAGTGGGTATATTTTGGTACCACTGGCTCAGCCGCCACTGCCACTTCAAATGTTCCTTCTTCTAGTTTTTCTATTAATTTCAGCGCAACAGAGAAGATACCTACAATAAACATGATTGCAAAAACACGCAAAGGCAGCCTAAATTATTCAACAAACCCCACTTTTCTGAAGAAGAATCAGACAACTTCAAGCTTTTCAAGCACGCAGACCTATGCGGAGAGAGGTGATTTAGACTCCTTTTCTGTTGCGAGTTCTTCTCACGGCTTGACTACAAATGAGGAAAAAGTTGTATATATTTCAACAATTGGGATCTACGATGAGAATAAAAATCTTATAGGATTCGCTAAGTTATCAAATCCAGTAAAAAAAGCCCTTAAAGATTCTTATACGTTTAAGTTAAAATATGACGTATAATGATATGCGGATTAGATATAAGTACTAGTATAATTGGATACACGATACTATCGCCTACCGGTGACGTAATTGACTGTAATCATTGGGATCTTAGAAAGTATAAGAATTTTTTTGAAAAAGTTTCATATATGGAGTCTAGGATCACTGAGTTAAAAAAGCTCAATATATCAATGGTTTACGTTGAGCAGTCTCTGCAATCTTTCCGACCTGGTTTCTCTAGCGCAAAAACCATTTTAACATTATCCAAATTTAATGGTACAATATCATGGTTGGTATACAAAATGTGTGGGATCGAACCACAATATATTGCCGCCTCCACCGCTAGAAAGGCTTGTGGGATCAAGGTAGAAAAGGGCCAAAAGGCAAAAGAGAAGGTTCTCTTACACGTTTCGGAAGTAGAAGATAGTTTTAATATAGAGTACACAAAGTTTGGAAACCCTAAGCAATACTTTTATGATAGGGCCGACTCCTATGTTATAGCAAAGGCGGGATTTTTTGAATACAAAAAAGAGATCTAACTTAATAGACAAAATTCTTGGAAAGGGTTATAGCTCTGGCGAAGAACGTTTATATTATTGTCCCGCCTGCAAACATCAGAAAAGAAAGCTGTCTTTGAATTTTAGTAAGAATAATTTCAAATGCTGGATTTGTGATTATCGAGGTAGAAATATATTTTCTATAGTTAGAAAATACGGATCGTTCTCAGAGCGAGAACAGTGGAAAGCTTTATCTGGATACGTAGAGATTAGCGAGTTTCAAGAGATTAAAGATAAGCTAACAGAATCTAGCAAAGAAGAAGAGAAGGAAATACTAGAAATGCCTGAAGGCTTTAAATCTTTCACGGCACCTGCCAACTCAATTTACTACAAGAAGGCTATAAACTATCTTTATCGCCGTGGTTTGACTTTTGAAGACATACTTAAGTGGAAAATAGGTTTTTGCACTACAGGGGATTATGCGGGTAGAATAATTATACCTTCCTTTGATAGTGACGGTGACTTAAATTATTTCATTGCTCGCTCTTACGAGCAGCATCCACTAAAGTATAAGAATCCTCCTAAAAGTAAAGATCTCGTCTTTAACGAACTGTTTGTAAACTGGGAAGAGGAAATAACGCTCGTTGAAGGGGTCTTCGATGCAGTCGTTGCTCCAAACTCCATTCCGATTCTTGGCTCTTCCCTTAAGTACGGATCCAGGGCCTTTGAAAAAATTTGTCAAAATGAAACCCCGGTCTATGTTGCTCTCGACCCAGACGCCGAAATTAAATCTTTAAAGATTATAAAAGATCTCCTAGAGAGCAATATAGAAGTATACAAGATTAATATTAGCGGCTTCGAAGACGTCGGCGAGATGTCAAAATCAGTTTTTTTGGAAAGGAAAGAAGAGGCCTTAGAAATGAATAATGAAAATGGCTTTAAGCTTAGGATAATGGAAAGTTTTTATGTATAGAATAGCACACATTTCAGATACTCACATTAGAAATTTAAAATTCCACCAGGAATATAAGGTGGCCTTTTCAAATATGTATGAAAAGCTTAGAGAGCTGAAGCCAGACTTCATAATTCACACGGGAGATATTGCCCACCAAAAAACCTCTATCTCTCCAGAATATATTGACATGTGTTCTAATTTTCTCTCTTCTCTGGGGGAGATTGCCAAAACATATATAATCTTGGGAAACCACGACGGTAATTTAAAAAACAGCACCCGCCAGGACGCAGTATCCCCAATTGTTGATATTTTAAACGACGACAACATTGTTGTCCTCAAAGACGCCGGTGAATATCCAGTTGCCAAAGGCTTAGTGTTAAATGTACTTTCAGTCTTTGACAGAGAAAACTGGAAAGCGCCAACCAACAGCAAAGCAATTAATATAGCACTTTTTCACGGCTCCGTTAGTGGCTGCAAAACTGATTTGGGCTGGACAATGGATCATGGGGAGATAGATATTTCTCAATTAGAGGAATATGATTATTCTCTGCTTGGAGATATTCATAGGACTAATCAAGCCCTCGATCTTCAAGGCAGGATAAGGTATGCTGGCTCAACCATTCAGCAAAATCATGGTGAAAGTAACGATAAGGGATTTCTTCTGTGGGAGATTGAAGATAAGAATAAGTTCTCTGTTACTCACCATGTCGTTAAGAATCCAAAACCCTTCGTAACGGTAACGCTTACAAAAACCGGAAAGATCCCAAAACATACCTCAGTGCCAAAAACTGCTCGCCTACGGCTTCAAGCAATGCACAAAATCTCCTTACCCGCAATAAAGAAGGCTATCGATGTAGCCACCAATAAATTTAAACCAGAGTCTGTTACATTTATCAGCAAAGCTGCCGCCTCTTCTTCAATGTCTGAGGAAGGAATAGAGAGGTTCACCGATAACCTGAGAGATATAAACGTACAAGAGAAGCTTATAAAAGAGTACCTTAAGGACTATAGCTTGACCGAAGAGGCCCTAGACAACGTTTATGCTCTGAACAAGAAGTATAACACAATTGTTGAAGAAAGCGAAGAAGTGTCCAGGAACGTGAATTGGAAGATTAATACACTTCAGTGGGACAATCTGTTTAACTATGGTGAAGATAACTCTATAGATTTTTCAAAATTATCTGGTATCGTGGGTATTTTTGGAAAAAACTTTAGTGGAAAATCGAGCGTTATAGATTCCATGCTTTATGCAATGTTTAATACTACTTCTAAAAATTCTAGAAAATCATTTAACATAATTAACCAAAACAAAGATTACGGCTCTGCAAATATAGAATTGCAGATCGGTGAAACTTCATATAGAATAAACCGCTCAGCTACAAAGCAAGAGAGAAAATTATACGGTGAAACAATCCACGATGCAAAAACATCTTTAGATTTTCTCAAGAAAGAGGTCACTGACGAAGAATACAAAAGCCTCAATGCGGTTGATAGAAAGAATACTGATAAGAATATTAGAAAAATATTTGGTACTCTGGACGATTTCTTGTACACTTCATTTGCCTCCCAGCATGGCTCTCTGAGTTTTGTCACCGGCGGCCCCACTGCAAGAAAAAACATTTGCGCTACGTTTTTTGATTTAGATATGTTTGATAAAAAATATAAGCTAGCAAAAGAAGAGTCAAAATATCTTGCAGCAATGCAGAAGAAACTCGGGTCAGTAAATTATCAAGAAGAGATTGACTCAGTTAATCTCCTTATAGCGACCAACAGTTCCGCCACAAACTCTCACCGCGAGTCTTGCCACTCTCTGCTTGAGGAGAAAAAGATCTTCCAAGCAAGGCACAACGATCTTACTGAGAAGATAGATTCTATTTCTACAGAGTTTGTTGATATAGTTAAGGTTCGTGACGAATTTAACTTAGCTCATGAAAAGATCAAGAAAATAAATACAGAATCGGCTACAAGCCTATCTCTCATTTCAGAAATTGAACCTCAAATAGAAAAAATTGAAAAAGCTCTGTTGAACTACAATGTCGAAGAGTTCAGGAGCCAGAGGAAAAAGGCTAATAACCTCCTTCACGAACTGAAAGATATCGAGAATGAGGCCAAAATTATAGAGAATAAATTTAACTCTCACAAGAGGAAATCAAGCTTGTTGGCCGAAGTTCCATGTGGAACTTCATTCCCAGATTGCAAATTTTTAAAAGACGCTTATTCTGCAAAAGAGAGTCTTGTTAGTATTTCTTCCAAATTGGACGCCACCCGCGCTAGTCTTTCTGAAACGCAAGAAAAAAGCTCTAAATACGATATCGCTACGCTGAACGAGTTAATTTCTGAATATGAGCGCGTTTTGTCTAAAAAGTACGAGCTAGAAAAGAGTCTGTCTGGCGAAAAATTGTTTGTTGAAACGAGCAAAGCTAAAAAGCAGAAGTTAGAAATTAAAATAAAAGAACTGAGTGATACAATAGATTTTTACGAATCTAACGAAGAAGACATTAAGAACCTTAAGGATCTCAAGAAGTCACAAGAATCACTCCAGGCAGAAATTGACAACTGCGACAAAAAGCTTTCAGAGTGCGACGAAAGACTAGCAGACCTCTATGTCGAAAACGGCACACTACAGCAAAAAAAGCAAACACTGATTCAAAACATGGAAGAGCTTGAAAGAGTTCGCGACGAGTATGAATCATACGATTACTTTCTGTCGTGCATGAGCACTAATGGTATTTCTTACGAAGTTATTAAAAGAATGCTTCCGGTCGTTAACGAAGAAATTCAGAAAGTTTTGGCAAACATTGTAGAGTTTTCGGTGTCCCTTGAAGAAGACGGCAAAGACTTAAACATATTAATTAAGCACCCGAGATTCGAGCCTCGGCCACTTGAAATGGGATCGGGCGCAGAGAAGGCTATCGCCTCAATGGCAATTCGGCTAGCTCTCCTTAATGTCTCTTCTCTTCCAAAAGGTGATATTTTTATATTAGATGAGCCCGGAACAGCACTTGACGAAGAAAACATGGACGGATTTATTAGAATTTTGGAAATTGTTAAGAGTCATTTTAAGGTTGTTTTTCTGATCTCTCACCTAGAAACTTTAAAGGATTGTGTCGATATGACGATTGATATTGAGAAGATCGACGGGTATGCGAAGGTACGTATTTAAGTAAGGTACTACTTACCTAAATGGAAGGATTAAAAGAGAAAACAACACAACTAGAGAAAGAGTTAAACATGCCAGGGTCTAAGATAGGACTTTTGGATAAGATGTTTGGCAAATTAGCGTCCAGAAAACTAACTGTCTGGATAACCGCCACAGCGTTAATGGCTGTAACAGCCATTGATCCGGATAGTTGGGTCACTATCTCTCTTGTCTATATCGGTAGTCAGAGTGCTATTGATTTAGCTGTCGCCTGGAGAAAAGCTGGAAAATGAAAAGCGTATATCTCTACTTGAAAAACTACTGGTATGTGCCTCTGATCGCTGTAGTCGCTGTTTTCTGTTTCTTCTTCCACAGAAGCGCAGTTGACAGGTTACTAAAACTTATCTCTCAGGCTTCTTCTAACCATAAAAAAGACTTAGAGCAAATGAGTGGCATTACCGAATCTGCTGTAAATAAAACTTTAAAAAGTTCCCAAAAATATGTTAAAACTATAGAAGAGATAAATGAACAAGAATCTGCTGCTCTTGAAGCGGCGCGACAAAGAGAAGAAGAGTCGCTAAAGGATAAAGGTCAAAATTACTTGGCAGAAGAGATGAAGAGAGTTTTCGGTGAATAAATTAGTCATTTTTTTATTACTTCTTTCAATGCCTCTGACTGCGGCTTCGGAAGAGCTGAAGATTACTCCGGTAGACAAGGGTCAGCCGGCACCTCACTCCGGAGTTTTGTTGGATAGTGAGTCCGCCGCCAAAATTATTGTAGATAAAAAAGTTTCAGAAGAACGTTGCGAGATACAGAAAGAGGCGGCTGTCAATCGAGGGAAGGCAGAATGCGAATACCGAAGCTCTCTCCTGGAGGCAGAAAAGCAAGCCGAAAAGAAGAAATTAGAAATTCTCCTATCCTCCCAGGAGAAAGAGAATGAGCGACTTCACCGAGCACTGGAGGAGACGGACTCCATTAATGGGGTCTGGTGGTTTTTGACAGGCACTATAACCGGTATAGTAACTTCTGTTGCCATTTTTTATGCAGCAGTTAAGACGGCAGAGTAAAATATGAATAGCGTAGAATCTAAATTAGCAAAACTAGAAAATAGAGCCCATTCTCTAATGCAGCAGATTAAAAGTATTGACATGAGATTAAGCGATATTTTGGACCAAATTTCTGATTTGAGGAGCGACCTCGTGAGTGTTGAGAGAGAGGTTGCAGATGAAGGAAAATCTTGATAAAATTGGCAAGTTTGAGATTGAAATTTCTAAAAAATATGGTGAGTCTGCAATAAAAAATCCCAACTCAGACTGGAGCCCAGAAAAAGAGAAAATTTTCCAAGAAGAGCAGAAAAGACTCCTGGAAAAAGAGCAGAAACACAGCGTCCAAGAAGAGAAGGTGGAGTTGGACGGATTCTATGTTCCGGAAAAACTTTTAAACAGGCAATCAAAGACTGATTCTTGTCCAGTGTGTAACAAGTTTATTACTAAAATTCGTGACGAAATTTACCTTTTGAAAATGGAATGCTGCTATAGATGCTATGTTGAGCATGTTGAGCACCGCGAAGACCGCTGGAAATCTGGCTGGAGGCCTTCAAAGTAGGGGCGTTTATTGATCTTGTGCCTATTTATAGTATTGAGGTGAATGAATATGTTACAAGAAAAACTTGATTTAATTATAAAAGTTTTAGCAAAGTCTAAAGAAGACTTGTCAAAATTTGAAGAAAAGAATAATTCAGCGGCTAGTACAAGGGTTCGTAAAAAACTTATGGCAGTTGTTAGAGATATAAAAGACTTAAGAAACGACATCTTGGAAACTAGAAAAGAACGCAGGGAGTAGTAAAAATGTCAAATATTGTAGATATTGTAAAAGGAATTCAGCAGGCATATGCCAATTCATATGACGGCTCGCTTAGCGAAGACGGTGAAAAAAACTCACCAGAACTTAGCAGGGACGAGCAGGGAAAATTTGGTCGTGATCGAACGTTTTCTCTTTATGATAACTATAGTATTAAGATTCACAAAGATATTTTAGAAGTTGTCTACAACTATGAAACAATGAAGACCAACGGCCTTAAGTTAGAGGCACCCAAGGACAAGATTGAGCAACACTGCGAAGAGTCTATCGAGAATATAGTTTCTCACCTCAAGAAGGAATACAAGAAGGTCACGGGAGAGTCTCTTTCTCTGTCTTCCCCCTCAAAAGTCAAGCACGATATTCAAGACATTTCTAGACATAGAGCTTACGCTTGCTCTAGAAAAAGTTTTAAGATCGGTGGTATGGATACTTCTCATATGACTGATCCACTAGGAGATCCCAAAAAGCGCCTTGACGATAGCATTAAGAACTTTTTAGATCTTGCAAAGAAGGCAAAAAAGCCACAAAACGTTTCAATCTCCGAAAAAGATAATCAAAAAGACTAATGAATGAGCAAGTATCAGCTTTCAAAAGAACAAATGATAAAAGAGATCGTGAAGTGCGGGAAGGATCCTGTCTACTTTACGAACAACTATGCTAGAATTGTCCACCCGACCCAGGGTCAAATACCTTTTACAACTTACGACTTCCAGACAGAACTCTTAAAAGACTTCAGAGATCATAGATTCAATATTATATTGAAAGCTCGCCAGTTGGGTATCTCCACTGTTACTGCGGCCTATGTCGCTTGGCTGATGATGTACCATAAAGAGAAGAATATTCTTGTTGTTGCTACTAAGTTTGGCACCGCTGCAAATCTGGTTAAAAAAGTTAAACAAATAATAAAAAACCTTCCCGAATGGGTGACAACCTCTAAGATTTCTATAGATAATCGAACTTCTTTCGAACTCTCTAATGGCTCACAAATAAAGGCCTCTTCCACTTCAGGAGACGCCGGACGTTCAGAAGCCTTGTCTCTTTTGGTAATTGACGAGGCCGCACACGTTGAAGGTCTTGAGGAGTTGTGGATGGGTCTATACCCAACACTGTCTACCGGCGGACGTTGCATTGCTCTGTCCACGCCAAATGGTGTTGGTAACTGGTTTCATAAAACCTTCTCAGATGCAGAGTCGGAAAGTAATAACTTCAAAACAACAACTCTTCCGTGGTCTGTTCACCCAGACAGAGATCAGGTTTGGTTTGAGAGTGAAACAAGGAATATGGCAAGAAGAGACATTGCACAAGAGCTTGAATGCTCCTTTCTTGCTTCTGGCGAAACAGTAATTCACCCTGACGATATAACGAGAATAGAAGAGGGCCTCATAGACCCAAAGCACAAGACAGCTTTTGATAGAAATTTTTGGATATGGGAAGAGTATAGGCCAGAAAACTCCTATCTCTTAGTTGCAGACGTCGCCCGAGGTGACGGAAAAGATTACTCTGTTTTTCACATTATGAATTTAGAAACCTTAGAGGTGGTGGGCGAATACAAAGGCAAGCCAAATTTAGAAATGTTCTCAACCGTACTAAACACAGCGGGAAGGGAATATGGAACTTGCATGTTGGTTGTTGAAAACAACAATATTGGCTTTAACGTATTGGAAAAGCTACAAGAATTGGAGTATCCAAATTTATATTTCTCAAAAAAGGGCAGTCACGATTATGTAGAACCGATTGTTGCAGAGGGAAGATCAGACGTGGTGCCTGGATTTACAACTTCAGCTAAAACTAGGCCGCTAATTATTGCAAAGCTTGAGGAGTTTGTAAGAAATAAATCTATTAAGCTTTTCTCAAGAAGGTTTGCGGATGAACTAAGAACATTTGTATGGAACAATGGTCGACCCGAGGCAATGCGTGGTTACAACGATGATTTAGTTATGGCCTTGGCTATTGCTTGTTGGGTCAGGGACACTGCGATTATATCAAGCCGCCGTTCGGACGAATATACGAGAGCAATGCTTGATTCTATGATCGTTTCCAATACAAGAATGAGCACAACAATTCCAGATCAAAAAAGCTATAAAAAAGAGCTAGATCATGATAAAATGAATAAATTACAGCAGCAAGCTGCTAGTTACCATGAGTTCTCGTGGCTTTATAAAGGTTAGTTATGGCAGAAAAAAACAATTCAAGAAACCCAGGGTCTGAGTTATATAAGCGGTTGACTCGACTATTGTCTGGGCCAATAGTGAATCGCCGTGTCCAAATGTATCGTCAACAAAGACGCCGCGACTTAGACAAATATAGATTCAAATCAGCCTCTGGTGCACAATTTAAAAAGTCCTCTTTAAATCCTATTGAGCAGATTTCTTTCGGATACTTCTCCGGCCAGAATCGCGGTACAAGGTATTCTGACTTTGACGAGATGGAATATGTACCAGAAATTGCTTCAGCAATGGATATTTACGCGGATGAAATGACGACCTCCTCCCCGATCAGCCCACTTCTTAAGATAAATTGCCAAAACGAAGAGATAAGAACTATACTCGATTCTTTATATAATAACATTTTGAATTTAGAGTTTAATCTTTTTGGCTGGTGCCGCACAATGTGTAAATATGGAGATTTCTTTCTATATCTAGATATTGACGAGTCCCTTGGTGTCAAGAGTGCCGTCGGACTACCACCCCAGCAGATTGAGCGAATGGAGGGCGAAGACCCCACTAATCCAAACTATATACAGTTTCAGTGGAACTCTGGTGGACTTACTTTTGAAAATTGGCAAATAGCCCATTTTAGAATTTTGGGAAATGACAAGTATGCACCATATGGCACCTCTGTATTGGACCCGGCTAGAAGAATTTGGAGACAACTTACCCTAGTGGAAGACGCTATGATGGCCTATCGGATTGTTCGCTCTCCCGATAGGAGAGTTTTTTACATTGACGTTGGAAACATTGCCCCTCAAGACGTTGAGCAATATATGCAAAAGGTAATGACTCAAATGAAGAGAAATCAGGTTGTAGACGCCAAAACCGGAAGAGTTGATTTAAGATACAATCCAATGTCTGTTGAAGAAGATTTCTTTATGCCAATTAGGGGAGAGACCAAATCCCGGATTGAAAACTTGCCCGGAGGTAGCTTTACTGGTGATATCGATGATGTTAAGTATTTGAGAGATAAGTTGTTTTCAGCACTTAAAATACCTCAATCTTATTTGTCTCGTGGCGAAGGCGGCGAAGAAGATAAAACAACTTTGGCCCAAAAGGATATTCGCTTTGCAAGGACTATTCAAAGGCTGCAAAGAAGTGTCATTGCAGAACTAGAAAAAGTGGGGATTATACATCTCTTTACTCTCGGATTTCGTGGAGACGACTTAGTTTCGTTTAATCTAGCGTTAAATAATCCCTCTAAGATAGCAGAAATGCAAGAGCTGGAGCAGTGGAGAGTGAAGTTTGAAGTTGCCTCATCTGCTACCGAAGGATACTTTTCAAAACGCTGGGTTTCAACAAACCTCTTTGGCTTAACTGACGACGAGATTGTTAGAAATCAGAGAGAAATGTTTTATGACAAGAAATTTCAAACCCTCCTAGATTCTTCGGTTGAGGGTGAACTTGGTGAAGAAGGTGAAGGCACCACCATGGCCGGCCCCATTGGAGGGGGAGATTTTGGAACCGCACCAGACGCAGACACTGACGATCTTCCTGACGCAGACGCCCCTGCCGACGATCAGGACGATGATTCTGTTCTACTTTCTACTCCAGAAGACGAAAATGAACTAGGTGAAATCAAAACAGGCCAGACTTACACCAAGCCAAACTGGAAAGGAAAGTCCTACACAAAGCGCGGCGAAACAAAGAAAACCTCTGGAGCCCGTAGAAGAAGTTATAAGTCACAATATAACTCGGAAAAAGCTAGCTCAACAGCAAGAAATGTTTGGGGCGCAGGAAGCCAGGAGTTGCAACAACTTGCAACTGGAGGTATTTCCAGGGGAATATATGAATCTGAAGAAAAAGAAACTAATTATTTACAAGAAAATAGAGTTTTGGAAATTAACAAAGAGATAAAGGATCTTATTGAAGGCTTAAATAGATCGAAATCTTTACCTCAAGGAGATAAGCCAAATGACACAGAAAATAAAGAATAAACACAACAAAAAAAGAAATACTGCTTTTCTTTTTGAATCTTTGGCGAGTGAGCTGACCAAGTGTGTAGTCGAAAAGCGAGACGACCGCCGCCAAAAAGTAATGGACATTATAAAGAATCTTTTTTACCCAACTACTGAAATGTCTAGAGAGCTAAGGCTCTACAGGGACATTTACGAAAGTGTTGATTTATCCAGAAACGATTTGGAAAAGATCATTACCACAGCTTCAATCGAGCACAGAAATTTAGATCAAAAAAAGCTTTTCCAAGAGCAGAGTCAAGCAATAAAGAAGATAAACGTAGAGCTTGGCAAAGAGGTGTTTAATAATTTTGTCCCAAATTATAAATGTCTTGCAACAATTTCACAAATGTTTGGAGCCACGAAAGAGATAAAGGGCAGAGTTTTGCTAGAGTCCAAGGTGGCCGATATCGTTTCAGAGCCTAAAACCTCAGAGCAAAAAACTATTGATAATGTAACTTTAAAAACTTTTATTGGAAAGTTTAATGAAGAGTATAGTGGCCTTCTTTCTGAACAGAAGTCTCTTCTTAATAAATATGTATTGTCCTTTCTCGATAACGGTATTGATTATAAAATTCATTTAAATCGAGAAGTCTCTAGGCTCAAAGCCGCCATAAACGAGTCTTTCTCCTCAAAAGAGGTGGAGAGCGACAATGAAATGAAAGAAAAGTCTAAACAGGTTTTACTTTTTCTTGAAGATCTACAGAAGCAGTCTATTGACAACGTGCACGTTTTGAAAATATTAAAAATTCAACAATTGGTGGAGGAGCTTGGAAATGACGATTAATATCAACATAGGAAGCAACACTCCTAAACCAACCGAGGAAAAGTCTTCTAAAAAAGTTGACTTAAAGATACAGGCAAGAAAGAGTTTAGATGGAAATGTTCTTATATCCGATCACATTGATGTGGATATAACGTACTCACCCAAGGATGGTAAAATAACTATCTTCCCTAAAGATATGTTTAATGAAACTGTCTATGGCGCCCAAAACCGCTTTTTTGATTTTTTTGTGAAGAAGGGTATCTGTTCCCCGGAGAGCGTCCAGTCTTCTAATGTCTATGGCGCAATGGAAGCAGATCTCCTAGAGTCGGATAGTGCAATAAATGTAGACGATGTTGTTATGCTGAATATATCTTCCTTTCTTGAAGAAGAGAGGCCGTACTTTATGTACGATAAAGCATACAAAGAGCAGGAAATTGATATGTATACCGATCCAGATTCGGAAGACACGACTGAGCTTGGAGAAGTGCCACACGAAGAGAAGAAAGGCGATCAAGTAGACTTATATCGCTCAGGAAGGTACATAAAAGGTTATTTTTAATGTATGAAATGGAACTTCTTGTGTTCGTGCTGTCTTCATACGGCTTGACGCAAATTGTGGTCTACGGTAAAATTTTCGATAAAGTCCGCCCCACCCAAGGCCTATTGGGTAAGTTATTAGCCTGCTCTATGTGCACTGGCTTTTGGGTCGGTGTATTTTTATGGGCAATTTCCAACTTAACTTCACTATTTATGTTTGATAGTAGTCTTGTAACCGCATTTTTATTAGGTTGCCTTTCTTCTGGTACGAGTTATGTCTTGTGCCAGGTGTTCGGCGACGGAGGCATTAGGTATGAAAAGATGGATGATCCAACCAGTCCGAAGGTGTAAAAAGGGCTGCTAACTCGGACGGGTAGCGCCCGTCTTTATAAATAGAGGAAGAACAATGTCAAAATTTCTTTTAACTGAATATTACGAATTGTGCGAAGGGGGAGTATGCCAAGATCTCTTAACCGAAGAGGACAAGAGGTACATTAAAAATGGAGGCATGATCATGACGGGAAAGCTCCAAGAGGCCGATAGAGAGAACGGTAACGGAAGAGTTTATCCCGAAAGCATTTTGCGTAGGGAAGTCAACAACTACTTAAAATTGGTCAATGAGAGACGCGCCCTCGGGGAGCTAGATCACCCAGACGATAGTGTCATAAATTTAAAAAATGCTTCACATATGGTCACTGATATTTGGTGGGATGGAAAAGCCGTCATGGGAAAAGTTCAGGTTTTAAACACCCCTTCTGGCGAGATATTGAAGTCTCTCTCACAGAGTGGAGTGAAATTGGGGATATCTTCTAGAGGCCTTGGCTCTGTTTCGGAGTCCGCAGGCAACACTATAGTGCAAGACGATTTCCAATTAATTTGTTTTGATTTTGTCTCAGAACCTTCCACCACTGGAGCGTTCATGATGAGAGAGCACAAAGAGCCAAATATATTTACAAAGGCTGATAAGATTAATAGACTATTAAACGATATACTCTGGGAGGGCGATAAATGAACATTAAGCCACAAAGATTGAAAGAAATTATTCAAGAGGAAGTTGCCGCATTTCGAGAGCAGTCCAAAGATTCGGACACGCCAGCGACCTCTGTTCAGGCCAAGGGTCTTGCCGACTATGGACCACCAGAAACAGCTCTTGCTTCTGCCAAGATGACAATTGATAAAATGGCAAAAACCGGCCAAATTAGTAAATACGACTTGGATAGTGTAATTTTAAAATTGCAGGGAATCCAAGAATACATTGAAGATAGAAAGAGAGTAAATGAGGAAAGAGATGAAAAAAGCTGATTTAAAATCACTAATAAAACCTCTGGTTAAAGAGTGTATCACGGAAATGCTTCTTGAGGAAGGTCTTCTGAAAAATGTGGTCTCTCAAATTACCGAAGGTCTCCAGCCAGCTCCCGTAAGCACACCGGCAGCCAGCATAGCACCCCTCAAGACGTCACAAGACGAAAAGAAGAAAATCGAAGAAGTTAGAAAAAAGATGCTTGATGCAGTTGGCAAGTCTGGATATAACGGGGTTAACGTTTTTGAAAACACAACCCCGCTCCCAAAAGACACCAGCCCCAGCAATCCTGTTGCAGGTGTAGAGCCCGGCGACTCTGGCGTTGATATTTCTTCTATTGTTAATTCAAATTGGAAAAATTTAATTTAGGAGAAATCATGTCCAAGAGTAACATTTCAGTAAAAGCAAGACCAGGAGAAGATAGCGAAAGGCTAGTTAAAAGGTTCTGTAAAAAATTTAAAAAACTAGGTATCATTGAACTACTTAGAGATAGGCGATATTACAAAAAGCCCTCTGTTGCCAAAAGGCTTAAAAGAGAGGCTGCTGCTCGCGAACGCGAAAGGACCCGCCGAAAAATGGAAAGAAACAAGAGGAGAAATAAGTAATGTCAGTTTTTAATTATCACAACGGTATAGGTAACGCGTCGGCGTACATGGTCTCCGGAAGACCCTATGCTTCTGGAAGCATTACTGTTCCGGCCCTGACTCCAGGCGTCTCCCTGAAGGTGGCCCTGCCAAGTGTTTCTCGCTGGATTACCATTATTAACAACAGTGCTAGAGACACTAGGGTTGGATTTTCTAAATTTGGTGTTGAAGGTACAAATTACTTTGTTGTTAAGGGTGGCGGAATTACCCCCTTTACGCTAGAGGTAAAGACAAGCGAACTACACTTTATTACGAACACAAACCACACTCACACTATTGATATTGTTGCTGGCTTGACCTCTATATCTTCTGACGAGACAAATCAGAACTTTTCTGGCTCTACCGGGGTGGGTTAATAAGTGGTAAGCAGAGGGATCGGATATAAAGACGGATCCGGTAACTACGGCTTCCGCATGACTGAATCTGGATCGATCTGCCTTGGAAACGACTCAACAGATTCAATTCAAGTTAGTGGCACCCTCGACGTATCCGGATCTATCGAAACAGCTGATAGCGTCTATGTCGACGTAATAAGACGCCAATCAGATAGTAGCACCACCACAAAAATACGACTCATGGATGAGGAAGTAAGAATCCATGCAGGGAATGCAAACGATGAGGTATTGAAGGTTGAGTCTGGAACCGTCACCATCGATGGCGACCTTGTGCTCAATCAGTACATCAAGCATAACGGCGACGCAGACACATTAATTAACTTCACCGACAACAAGATAGTCCTCAAGGCAGGTAATCTAGCACTTGTCACTGCTGAGAAAAAAGGTTCACAACCTCACGAGGTTACTATCAATGATGGTTCCAATAATGTTGACTTTGTTGTCAAGGGTAACGGCTCAAATGCTGGCAATCCGGGCATGAAGTTTGATGCCTCCACAAACAAGTTAGGTATCAATGGAGTGGGAACTCCGGCTCATGAACTCGATGTAGCTGGCACTATTGCTGCCACCACATTAGATATATCGGGAGATGCAGACATTGACGGCACACTGGAGACAGATGCTCTCTCTATCAACGGCACAACAATAACTGCAACAGGTACAGAACTAAATTATGTTGATGGCGTTACCAGTGCTATTCAAACCCAGCTTGATACGAAAGCGCCTATTGCTAACCCAACCTTCACTGGCGAGATCGGCATTGGGTCTGTCAATGTCTCAGAAACTGAGCTTGGTATACTTGAAGGCGCAACTCTGACTACCACTGAATTGAACTATGTTGATGGCGTCACCAGTGCTATTCAAACCCAACTCGACGCAAAAGCACCATCAACCGGCATTGCAGCTGCTGCCCTAGCAGATAATTGTGTGATCCCAGCAAAAGTAAACACGTCTGTGGTAGGAAATGGACTAACTGGCGGTGGTGGATCTGCCCTAGCAGTCGGTGCAGGAACAGGTGTTACAGTAAATTCTAACGATGTGGCAATCGGACAAGCAGTAGGCACAGGGGATACAGTTGAATTCTCCAAAGTTAAATTAAATACGAGTACTATCGGTGGCAACGAGGTGATGAGAGTTCTGGGAACCGGAGACAATTTTAACACTCTTGTTGTCTTCGGGGCAGATACAACTACGGAATATGTTAGTCTGGGTATAAACTCTTCTGGTAATCCGACAATTGCAGGCGGATACTCCAATTCAACTCAACCTTCAAATTTGTGCTTTGCGACTCAAGAAGGTCTAGGTACTGCCGAGGCTGTAAAGATGATTTTGGACAACTCTGGATCTCTTGGCATAGGGCTATCTACTCCTCCGACTTATGGACAACTAGAGGTTTATAAGAACAGCTCAACAACACCAGCAAATATAACAATACACCAAGATCATGCGTCTGGAGACTCCAGGCTTCACCTCCGCAGCTCAACTAATGATTGGATAATAACCAATGACGGATCTGACGATGATTTACACTTTGTTAATGAGAGTACGGAAATTTTCAGAATCACCAATGAAGGCAAAGTAGGAATTGGCACTTCGACTCCTTATGCAAACCTTAGTATCGAAGGAGACGCCGATGGTGGCACTGTTTCTATACGACTGGGAGCAGACGACTCTTCAGCTAGTAATTTCTCTGGCAGATTAGAGATGGCAGAAGATACCGACTCTAATCAGGTTATGACATATGGTGCGTTCATGGATTATGACGGAGATGCTGCCTCTGGGTTTGGCAACGGTATGTTGAATATCGGAATGAGAAATAACAGCACTTCGGATACAAACATTCTTAGAATAGATAGAGATGCCCCAGCAAATTCCCTACATATCAACGATCAGAGTGTTGCGATTGGAACGACAGACCATATATCTAGTGAAAAACTTACATTAGTAAACACCACCACCGGTGAGAACACGGGATTTCTCTATGCCGGAGGAACCTCCGATGGTAGCCCCTACTTTTCCATAGGTCATGTCAGCAGTAACCTTACTAGACTTATGGCAGGATCTATCAATACTGGAGATAATGCACTTGCTTTTTCCACAAGTGACAGCACCGAGGCAGAAAGAATGAGAATCACTGCCGAGGGTAATGTGGGTATTGGAACTACCACCCCCGTTGCTCCTTTGTGTGTTGACGGCGATTCAACCCTTGTTGGTCAATTCCGTTGTGAAGAGACAACCGATGCTGCCACAAGGGTGGTTCTAAGACTTCGACACGATCAGGAAGACACCACCAACGACTTTGATTCCACCGAAAGGTTTATTGAATTTTATGATTCAAATACTATGCTAGGGTATATCCACAGCGAAGTAACTTATGCTACATTTACCGGTGCCCACGTATCGCAACAGAAGCCGGGACAAGATTACAGCGGCTGGAAGATAGGAATGATATTATCATCAACCGGAGAAATCATATCTTCAGGCGGAATGTCGCGATCATGGATTCAGGTTGGCATAAGTCAGCAGCAAAAAGATCCTAAAGTGGCGGGAGTGTTCACTGATTTTATGACGGATCATGAACTGAAGGGCCTGAATAGCAACGCTCCAGCAATTAATTATAATGCAGTTGGTGAAGGAAAAGTACTTATTACCAATGTAGCTGGAAATATTACTAATGGCGACTACGTAACCACTAGCGAGATTCCCGGATATGGAATGAAGCAAGATGACGATCTACTTCACAATTATACAGTAGCAAAAGTTACTCAAAATTGTGATTTTGACTTAACCTCTACAGAGTATCAATGTGAAGAGGTTGAGTATAACGGAACCACTTACAGGGCTGCTTTGGTGGCTTGTACCTACCACTGCGGATAGATCCGAAAAAAAGATCTTTAATTAGTGCACTGTAACGCAAATGGCACAAAAAAGATCTAATTTTCCTTTAAATAACAACTAGTTACGCTTGAGTCGCTGTGCGTTTGCACGACGGCTGTAGTTTTAATATCTAAATATAGGGATATATTAATAAAAAACAAACAGGAGGGTATTTAATATGCCTATTAAAAGAGGATTAACCGTTGCTTCTGGTTCCATTAATACACATCAATTTCTTGATGACGGAACTTTTATCATCGGTAACACGTCCGGCTCTGTTCTAAATACAACCGGTTCTTTATTGATGGACGGCACCATGAAGTTGAGATTATCTGCTTCAGGTGATAATAGCGTTCTTTTTACCGAGACAGCTCCCAGTGGGAAGCTTGTTCTCTCTTTGGGCGCCGCAGATTCAGACGGCGTAGCTACTGTTGGTGTCGTTGCTGCTGACGACATCTCCAATGCTGCTTCAATTTCCGTTAGAGATAACGACTCTGGTGGTAACACAGTTACTGGTGTTTCTACCATAACTATTGAAGGTGGCACTAACATTACGTCTTCCTTGGGTGCGAATGGCTACTTTGACGTTTCATTAGTCGCTGCACCTGATATCGACGGCGGTACTATCGATGGCGCAACCATTGGTGGAGCATCCGCAGGTGCTGGTACATTCACAACTTTGACTGCAAATGATCAATTGGTCGTAAATGCTGGTGCAACAATCACTGGTGATACTACCAACGAAATTACTTTGGCCATTGCTGGTGTTGGTAGTCAAACTGCCGATATGTTTAAGATTTCCGATTCCGACGGTAACGAAGATCTTAGTGTCGACGCTGACGGTGTAACCACTGCACGCAGTTTAATTGCAACAACTGCGGATATCAATGCTGGTACTGTTGATGCAACTATTGGTGCAACAACTCCAGCTGCTGGTACGTTCACAACCTTGACTGCAAATGATCAGTTGGTCGTTGCTGCTGGTGCAACAATCACCGGCGATACCGCCAACGAAGTTACTTTGGCTGTTAAGGGTGCTGGTAGTCAAACTGCTAACTTGCTTCTTGTTGAGCAATCCGACGGAACTGACAAACTTACTGTTAGCTCTGCTGGTGTAACCACTGCTGCTAGCTTGGTTGCAACAACTGCGGATATCAACGCTGGTACTGTTGACGCCGTTATCGGTGGAACAACCCCAGCTGCTGGTACGTTCACAACTTTGACTGTTAACACTTCCTTAGACATGACTGATGGTAACATTAGTAATGGAGCACTTGGTAGCTTTGCTAACCTTACTGCTTCTGCTGGTGTATCAGCTTCTTATGGTCTTTTTAGTGACTTGGTTGTTGATAACTTGGACGTTATGAACATTAATTCAGTAACTGTAACTGAAAACACCTTGGAAGTCGCCGATAAGTTGATCATGATCGCTTCCGGCTCTGCGGAGTCTTCTATTGCTAATGCTTCTGGTATTCAGTTTGGCGGCGTTGCAGCCGGCGAAAATGAGATGGCTAGCATTCTTTATGCTAATGCTGGTATCACTACCGGAAATCATTCTTTGAACATTGGTGTAAGTGGCTCAACCAGTCTTTCCGTTGGTGCTGATTTGATTCAGCCAACAGGATCTGGTTTGGTGTCTCTTGGTTCTTCTAGTAAGAAGTTTAAGGATCTCCACATTGGCGGTACTGCAACTGTATTGACTGGAACTTTCACCGGAGCAAACATTAGCTATTTGGCTTCTGCTCTTGACGGAAACAATCAGGCAATTACCAATATCAACATTGATTCTGGTGCTGTCGACGGTGCAACCATTGGTGCAAACTCAGCAGCTGCTGGTACGTTCACAACTTTGACTGCAAATGATCAGTTGGTCGTCGCCGCAGGCGCAACAATCACTGGTGATACTACTAATGAAGTTACTTTGGCCGTCAAAGGCGTTGGTAGTCAAACTGCCAATTTGCTTCTTGTCGAACAAAACGACGGAACTGACAAGCTTACTGTTAGTGCTGCTGGTGTAACTACCGCAGCTAGCTTGGTTGCAACAACTGCTGACATTAACGCTGGTACTGTTGACGCAGTTATTGGTGGAACAACTCCAGCTGCTGGTACGTTCACAACCTTGACTGCAAATGATCAATTGGTCGTCGCTGCCGGTGCAACAATCACTGGTGACACTACTGACGAGATCACTTTAGCTGTTAAAGGTGTTGGTAGTCAAACTGCTAACTTGCTTACTGTCGAACAAAGCGACGGAACTGACAAGCTCACTATTAGTGCTGCTGGTGTAACCACTGCTGCTAGCTTGGTTGCAACTACTGCTGATATCAACGCTGGTACTATGGATAATGTAACTATCGGTGGTTCAACTGCCGCTGCTGCAACTGTCACGAACTTGACGGCTGGTAGTAATGCATTAACTCACACTGCTTCTTTTGCTAGCAGTATGATTAAAATGCCTGTTATCAATGGTGCTTCCGCAGGTAATGTTGGCCTATTTGACGCCTTGGCGCTTGCTACCGACGAAGGTGGTGAAGCAATTAGTCAAGATCTTTACAATGGCTATATGTTCTACATGTCAGGTACACTTAACGGTGGCGCAGGCCCAGTAGCTCAATTCTATTTTGATGAGCCGAACAAGTGGTATTTTTATGAAAACGGTAGATGGTTCCCTTCCCCATTTTTCTCAGAATAATGTGTAAGGTTATGACTATTGTGCATACTTATTTAGTGAGCAGGGCTTCGGCCCTGTTCACCAGGAGGAAACAGACATATGGTACAAAAAGTTAGAGGTCTAAACGTTGTATCTGGGTCTACTACTCCTGTACATACATTTAAAGCCGACGGTAACGTCATTATCAATGGAAATTCTAACAACTACGCGACAGCGAAAGTTCAAATTTCCGGATCTACTGAATTCGGTAGAGGTCAAAATAACGTTGACGACGTACACAAATTTAACGGCTTGTTTGTTATACCACTGTATAGTAGTGGAAGCAATAACGATGTTCTTGCTTTAAATAGTTTAGCCACAAATCCTTCAAATTTTGTTGGATATGTGCTTTATTTAAACTCGAATGGAGTTACAGCTGATACCGTAAATGCCAACGCAAGTTGCAAAGCAACTTTTAATGTTGGTCATAGGTGGTATTTTAACAGGAATGGTCAATGGCACCCAGATCCGTTTTTTTATGTAAGTTAATATTTTGTTAGGAGTTTTATACTATGAAATCAAGAGGTTTAGCAGTTTTTTCAGGATCTTCAGAGATCCACACTATTGATAGGGATGGTAATTTTATTTTAAGACCGCCGTCTGGTTCTTCGGTTGTTTTCTCCGGTTCGTTAGGGAAGCAAATTCTTTTCGACAAAACGAGAACCAGTGATCCGACACACGGTTTAATTAAATTCCACGGAGCCTTTAGGATTCCGGTATATAGTGATTCTGCTGATAGGTCCTTGATAGAAGCATTGGCTGGTGCCGGTCTTGGTGCCGGAACATACAACGGTCAGTGGTTTTATCTTGACGGGGCCTATGAAGGTTCAGATGAAGGAACTTCATGGTGGTTTCACAAACCAAATAGCATGTATTTCTGTAGGAATAAGCGTTGGTTTGCAGATCCGTTTGTTTATGAAACTATACCAGAGGCTGGAAATTATAGTGATAGAACTTTTGATGAAGCAGCAATTTATGTAAGATTTCAAAATGCATGGTCATGGGGGGGAACAATTGCGAACGCTGAAGTTAGTGAATTTTCCAATTTTTCCTCCCCTGACTTTTCGTTAGGAATTACCTATGAAAACGCGCAATCTTGGCCCCACACCATTGCTTCTGTTGCTTTGGGTAACTTAGATAGCCCAACTTTAACTACTGCCTATGGATTTACAAATGGTAATTCTTGGGACGGTACAATTGCAAATGCTGAAGTGAGTGAATTTTCTAACTTCTCCTCTCCAGACGCGTCTGCAACAATTAATTATGAAAGCTCACAATCTTGGCCCCACACCATTGCTTCTGTTGCTTTGGGTAACTTAGA
>CEUO01013903.1_pt1 | contig 93460 bp, 85 predicted proteins | sample 531391 | NCBI WGS metagenome assembly CEUO01 (sample SAMEA2622799, study PRJEB7988) | marine metagenome | isolation source: saline water (ENVO:00002010), including
CACATACTGATATTAGGTCATGGTTATATTCAGAGCAATATAACATTATGCACATCACATCTAAGCATGGTGCTATCATTAATGGTAAGAAAGTTGGTAGAGAAGAGTTCTTCAAGACACTAACATTGTGGGGTAAAGATGATACTAAGAAGATGATAATCTTCCATTATAGTATACTATCAGAAGGCATAAATGTTCCAGGTTTGACTCATTCAGTTATGCTAAGAAATCTACCTAATATTGAAATGGCACAAACAATAGGTAGAGTAATTAGAATACATGAGAAAGATAAAGTATCAATGAAGGAGGGTAAAATACCTGCTGGTGCTTATAACTTATACCATAAAAGTTTTGGTCAAATATGTGTGCCAATATCAGGTAAATATGGTAAAAGAATAGCAGATAGACTTCAATCAGTCGTATCGTATATCTTTATAGAGGGTATTCCACCACTTTCATACGTTTAGTGTGACAGTACAAGTAGTGTCTACTATTTTCCCATTTCACCCTAAAGTCGTGTATTATTAAAGAGTGGAAAACAAAACTGGCATCCGTAAGACTGGCAAGGGTGACCTCATCCCTGATGCCCATCCCTGAGATCCTTAATTAAACTTGGTAAACAAGTTAGCATAGGATCAGACATCTGGGATCAGGTGGCAAAGGTCTTTAAGTCGAACCTCAGCAAACATAAGTCCAGTTTTGTTTTCCCTCACCACTTAGGCAAGGGTCTATGGTTGTCTCTGTTCAGCAGAGAAATTACGCCCTGTAAGTCCTTTACGAGGAGATGGATGTGCCTCTCGGTTCGCAACCGAAGAAAGAACTAACATCCCTATAGTTTACATTATTAGGAGTTAAATGACTACTCTATCTCAGCAAGTTTACGATCAGTTGGTTAATCCAACACCAGTGATAAAGTATTATTTTTTAACACCTTTTTACACTCAAACAACTAACAACAAAAGGAGGGATTCTAAGTGAGTACATTACATCACGAAGCAATTCTTGAGAGCATCTATGATGAAGTTGTTGAAGAAAGTATCAACAACCTTATCAAATTAGGTTTCAAAGGTATTACTGAAGCAGACCTAGATCAAGAGTTGTTATCACAAACAGTTCACCAAAGATTCGAGGATTTATGCCAATGAACAATCTCAATTTCTTATCTGATGTGCTAGAAGATTACTGCACTAAACATGATCTACCTTTTATAAGTGCTGATGATTTGTTATACTCAAATGACCAAGAATTAACAGAAAATAATAAAAGATGGTTAGAGCATTATATCAACGTATGGGATATTATTCAGGAGGTTGATTAATCATGGCAAAAGTTAAAGAATTTACATACTCATTTCGCATCCTATGTGAAGATGACGATGCACCAAATCCTGTTCATTTATGTGAAGAAATACAGGCATATTTGAACTCTAATTTAGATTATTATAATGAAGAATTAGATGAACATGTTAATGCTGAAGTTACAGGATATAGGGTAGAGATAGATAAGATGACACCCTATATTGCTCAAGATGAGTATTAATTAAATGATAACATTACGCATACATGAGAATAATACAGGCACGATAGATTTCGAGTCTGAAGAACAATTAGAAGCATGGATTGATGCTCCTAATTATAAACAAGTACAATGGGAATATACCGAGGAAGATGTATTTCATAGGACATATTTTGTAGAACGTAACACTAACTCTATTCACCCAACTTGCGAGGACATTAGTAATGCCATCTGGAACAAATCGTGATGCTAATTTAATCATCACACCAAAGACTTCAGCATCTATTGAATTAAGTTTTAATCAAATTAGCACTCTATTGTATATAATAGAGGGATATTGTCAAGGTGATGATTACAATCAAGACGATCAATTTGCTAGTGATTGTGATAACTTAATTGAGATATTAGAGTCAGCAAGTGAAACAATACCATTGGATGATGATCCTCTAATTGATGAATTGAATTACTACAAGTAATAGTGTGACAGTACTATTAGTGTCCACTATTTTCCCATAATGACCTAAAATCGGTTATTATAATAGTATAAACAAATTTAAAGGATTTTATGACTGTTGCAACTGCTGAATTTAGACAAGAACTTCAAGAGAAGTTAGCAGACAATGTATTACTTTGGACTGAGCAGTTATGCGACAATCTTGAGAAGAATTACTTCAATTATCACAAGAGAATGATAACAAATAACTCTCAAAGATATACAGAGGGTGAGTTATCAGAGTATGCACAATCTCAGTTAGAAAGTATCAACAATGGCACTGCTAAATTGATGAAATTTCGTATACAATCAGGTAAAAAGTACTATAAAATTATACAACAAGATTACGACACTTTTCAAGATAGAAATGAATATAGAGATGGAAGTGTTCACGCATTTGTTGATAAGAAAACAGGTGAAGTTTATAAACCTGCATCATGGAAATCTCCTGCAAAGCATGTAAGATATGATCTTAGAATTATCAAACATCGTGAGTTTTTACATAACTCAGACAACGTAGATTGGGCAGGTGGTTATCTCTATATGAGATAATCTTCTCTCACTAATTATCACTCTCATTCCCCTTATTACAATGACTAATTATCAACAATCAGCAAATCCAAATGCAACTAATAGTGAATTAGATGCTAAGGTTATTGTTAAACAACCTAAACTAAATTCATTCCAATTAGATGAAGTTGTCGAGCAATATGCAGAGTTAGTTCTTGATAGAATGGACATGAAAGATTTAGAGCAATATGTATATGATTCTCTACAAGATTACTACGGTAAAATGACACAAACTGAACTAAGAGAACATATCATTGAAATGGAAAATAGTGGTGATCCCACTGATAACTTATTTGATGAATTAGCAGAGAATGTAACAATTACAGATTTGATGAAAGAGAAAGATAGTGATGAAGATAACAGTGGTATGCAAACATTTATTCCAGGATTCCATGACTAATTTAATTCAACAATGGTCACAAACTTACTTCACTGATTTAACACCAGAGAAGCATCAAACTAATAATAATTGGTTTGAACTTATGCTCTCTATGTTAAAACCAGATGGTGAATTATATGTTCCTTGTTTAAACAAATCATTCAACAAATTAGGGGAGGAAATTAATGACTAACGTCACAAAGTACACTCGTGCAGGATATACTGGAAAGTATATTACATGCCCTAAATGTCAACAATCAAACAAGGTATTTCACTTTAGTTGGAGTGCATTAACCTGTTTATGTTGCAGAGAAAGTATTAACAAACTCGATTGGATTATTACCTAAAATGACATACTACACAGTTGAAACTAACCTCTTTACTGTTGATTTTAAGGATCAAATTACCTATCTTGAATGTTTACGAACAGCAGCAGATTTAGGGGTTAATTTAGATCATTATCTTCTTGAATTTCAATTAGAAGATGAAGAGAATTAGTGTGACAGTGGACAAACAGGTACAAGGTCGCTTGATTTTTGCCCCATTTTATGAGATCATAATAGTATAAAGAAATTTGATTTAAACTATTATGAGATATTCAGTTCATTGTCCATCCGCACCATTTGAGAATTCCTCATTTGTTAATCTTGACGATTGTTGGGGTTTATGCTTAGACCTATCCGTAGAGTATGGATATGCTGAGGTCAGATATGGAAATTGTGTGTTAGGATCCTACACACTAGGACGGTAGACAAACTGCCACAAGATCCCTTGATTTTTGCCCGATTCTATGCTATATTAAGTACATAATCAAGGAACAGCAAATTTTTAATTTTTCAACTATGTCAAAAACTTTATTTTCACAGTCAATCAATCTATGCGATGACTATCTAGGTTTCGAGTGGTCACAAGGGGTTAAAACCTCTATGTTTGACACATACCGCCGTCAAAACGATCTAGATCCAAATCTAGCAATCTATCACTACGGTGGAGACCGTTTCGAGGTTAGAACTATGGTTTACGATGATTCAAAAGGTTGCATCATCGGAGATCAGATCGATCTCGGCACTTTTGATAACATCTACGATGCACAAGATTGTGCTGAAGATTATCTAAAAGATCTATTATTAGACCTCGGTGTTTAATAATTAGATCTTTTTTCTTTGCTCTTTAACTAACACAATGAAACTCTTTATTGCAGACGGTAAATGTTACCGTAACGACAAATTTTCTAAACCTAAGTTATCATTAAGTGATCGTAATTACTTAAGGAAAGAAACAACTTACAGAGACAATTCATGGCAATTCTTCTCACAAATTGAGAACGATTTCAGACTTTTACACAAACCTCATTAATCATTTTTTATTATGCAACTAACATCAATCGGTGGATCTATGGTAATAGATTACTATCCAACTAAGTCAATCTTCACTAATAAGATTATTGATGAAGTTTTCCTTAAAGTATTAACATTTAAAGGTAAGACTATCAAAAAAAGTATTATCGAAGGTCAAGCATATACTGACGAGTTAGTATCATATAAGGATCACAATTATGCGATAACAATTAATACAAAACGTCCTGCTCAGTTTATATCAGATAGGCGGTATGTGTGACAGTACAATTAGTGTCCACTTTTTTCCCTATAGTATCAATTTTCCCTTATAATAAATGTATACCAAAGGAGGATTTTATGAACAAAACTTCTAAGATAATGCAAAGAATCTTACAAGTTGAAAACTTTCAAAATGTAGCATGTGTATGTGCTAATTGGAAAGAATTCACACAAGAATTGGAAGAGTGGGGTGTATATAGTGCAGCAAAAATTGATTTTGATGATGAAGAATTAGACACAGATTTACTTGATAGATTTATAGTTAGTGAGAATGGATATGAAAGAACTGGTGACGATTGGAACCTAATTTATAACAATGGCAAAAACCTAGTTAAAAACTTTGGAGGTGTATTCGCATGAAAAGTTATCTAATAGAGTGTGCAGAGATTAACTACTTCACAATCGAAGTTGATGCACAAAATGAAAACGAAGCAAGAGAATTAGCACATGCTAATATAAACAATTTCGAGGTAATTGATGAGTGGGTATCAGAATGGGACATCAATTCTGTTAGAGAACTTGATAACGGAGGATGTGCAATATAATGAATAGTTTAAAAGAATTCGTTGACTATGTTTGGTCATTTTATAATACTAAAGATGGGTTATATCCTATCGATGGTATAACTAAGAAAGACATTTATGATGCCTTTTATGTGTACAAACACCGATTATTACATGCACAAAATGATAATTATACATGGGGATATGGTGATAGTTTAGATAGAGAAAGGGTAAGAGATATTATCTTAGAAAATAACAATTTATCATGGAGGATTTAACATGTTTAAAAGTGAAGAATTTGGACGTATTTTCTGGGTTGATGATAACTATGATTTGAAATCATGCCCACAATTTAACAACGGAACAGGCGATTTTGACAATGCTGATTATGTCGAAGACTGGGAAGATTGGGAGGGGGTTAGTATAAAGAAATTGCTAGGAATTCACAAGGCATGTATACTTAATAAGAAAGATTACGCTGGTTCATTAACACTTACAGATGCCCATTTTTCAGGTCTTAAATAATACTTACTACATATAATATGACTCGCATTGTTGTGGATCGCCGCCGATATTTTTCTTACAATGAGTATACATTTCCAACTAATTCAATGGAACTTATTAACAACAACTTTCGATAGTTTACGTTACGAAGAGATAAACAAACCTACTATGACTTACCTCGATTTGTTACAACAATTACATGAACTTCCAAAAGAAAAGTTACAACAAACCGTCACAATTTACGACAAAGATTGTGAAGAATACATCCCCACAGATAGCACACTATATGTCAAGAATGACAAGGTACATTTACAAATCTAATTGTTACTCAGGGGCGATAATATGAGCAAGAAATATGATTTTAAACGAGGTGAACTTATCACCGTTAATGGTGAACGAGGGAGGATAAATTGCATTAATAAAGAATATTTTACGCTTACAACTCACGAGTGGAAAGATGATAACAAACTACATGGAATTGCACAGGTGAATGTATTAATTTATCGTTCATATTGGGATGATATTGTTTATCACGAACGAGAGAAATTAGAGGGCAATTTGTATAAGTCACAAGAGCATAGATATGAGGATGTACAATGAAACAATTACCAGACGATTACATGCACAAAAATGTTACTCACGGAGAACAGATTAACTACGTTTGGATAACATTAAAGGAACTCGTAATTATGCAATGGGAATATATACGAAAAAACAGATTATGGAGGAGTTATTAACAACTATGTGGAAAACTTCCGTTTAATTGTTAATAACTTTAAATGGTTAATTAAATCTAGTTGTGTTTACTTTAGTGTGGAAAAACATGTGGAGAAAGTGTTGCCTTAGCACGTTAATTACCGACTTGTCAATAACATTTAAGAAACTGTAATATTCGCCGAGTTAGTAACAAGAATTGCCCAGAAATCAGTCAGGGGTTAGTATAAACAATTCATGTGCCAGTGAGGAAAGTGTCCACTAGTTGCTGACAACTACCTGGAAATATTGTATTATAATAGTATAAACAAATTCAGGTTAATTTATGAGAGTTATTGAAAAGAACATGTGCAGAGCGATTTCTAACAAGAAACCCTTCTCATCTTCCAACACTTCAGTAACATTTTCCGCAGACAATTCTCAAGCATTTGTTTATCTTCACGGCAACCACATTGCAACGGTAAGTGATAACAATCTCCAGATATTTGATGGGGGTTGGCAATCAAATACCACGAAAAGTAGGTTGAACTCGTTATTAGAAACCTTCACAGGATTAGGCAGAGGTTTGTATCAACGAAACTGGCAATGGTTCGTACAAAGTAACAACAACCCCTTCTATTCTGGAATGATTCTTAATACTTGACAAGATAAACAGTTAGTGTTATAATAGAGGGGTAAATAACCCCTCTTTTTTATGCCTAATTAACAAATAGTATGCCACTATCTATAAACATATACAGGGCAAATCGCAGTCCTGGTGGGGGTTCTTGGTCTTTTTGCCGGCCCTTATATTAAAAAAGCAAACTACCCTAACCTACAAAGGTTCCCCAGAGAGAGATATATTATGAAACATTTCTTGTCTCCTCTATATAAAAAAATCCTCCAGAAAAAAATCATGTCCTTAGAATTTTCACAAGCATTTCAAGATGACCGCACAAGAGTCTTAGAACATCTTGTACGTAGGGAAGGTCATTTAGATACTAGGATGTATGAATTCTCGCAAGATATCACCGAGAAAGGATTAACTGAAGATGTCGAAGCACTATATACCTTGTGGGAGCAATGGAAGACTAAATTTCCAACCCCACAGATAACTAATCGCCTATAAGAGTATGAGTAAACGATTCACAACTAAATTGGATGAAGACGATTACGGCGATCTTGTTCTTACGATTCCATACGATATTTGTGAAGAGTTAGGTTGGAATACAGAAACACCTCTTCAATATGATGTTAATGAAGATGGATTTCACTTGAAGAAACAAGAAGAGTAATCATGATTTACATACTATACAATGATAAGCATAAGATTGAAGGAGAGTTTTCCACAGTCGAGAAATTGGAGTCTTATATGGATAACATTCGAGAACATCGTGACGAACGTTGGCCTAAGACACCAAGGATGACTTGCTTTGATTATATTAAGTCAATTGGATGGTTCTTCGATATAAAGGATGCATGAACATTTTTCCTTCTATAGTACATTGTATCGATATTCCCGATTACAGTGAAGTAAAAGGCAGCCTTATAGGTCAGTTGCTCAAGGAGCGTGCCTTGGATCCACAAGGATTAAAGAAATCAAATTGTGGCGGGTGGCATTCGAGGACTAATTTACATCAAGACGATCATAGTATAGTAAAGGATACGATATTTGATAATGTTGCATGGTATTTCTCTAGTAATAAGATTCTTAAGGAGAATTCTAGACTAGAGTTTACTGCTATGTGGACTATGATTAATGGTAAAGACAGTTATAATGAGTACCATATGCATTCTGGATCTGATATAGCAGGTGTATTTTGGATTAAGACACCAGAAGACTGTGGAAATCTATATTTTAATTCTCCACATGCATATAGTTCTTTTGCTGAAGAGATGCATTATAGTGAAGACTTTAAGAAAGAGAATAATTTTTATTCATCTTATTGGTTTCCTGCTACTGAAGGACGTATTATAATGTTTCCATCATCACTTTATCATTCGGTTAAACCTAATCAATCTGGTTTAGAACGAATATCTGTATCTTTTAATATTACATTGTCAACTGATACATAATATGGTTACCTATTTACCAATGACTTTACACATGAGAGAACAATTATTAAGAGCAGTATTAGCACATGCTCAAGGTGAAATTGAAAAACATAAGGTAAACGTGAATGTTTACCTAGAAAATCCTGCAGGTATTGGAGAACATTCCGATATTACAGAGGCAATTCAGGTTGAATTGGATAAGATAGCACGTTATCATGATCAGGTAGAGGTAGTAAACAAGTATTTTAGATCACCTCATACAATGTCGAACATAGATAGACGATCTAGTGAGACATGATAGTAGTTAATGGTGAGAATATTCGATTATTTACCATAATGGTTCTCGCTGTTGTGTGGTTTTACCTTTTAAATGATAGTTTAAGAGAAAAATGAGGTTTCCTTACTGTAAATCCCATATGCTCATTGTAGGGGGCAAAGCAACTCGTTGGTTTCCACCTATAGACCTGAGTACTACTGAGGATAAGATTAAAAATTTAAAACTTAGAGGTTATTGGAATGACTTATGATGAAGACAAGTTCATGGAAATGGACAGAGGTGAATTAATTAGTGAATTGTTACAAATTACTGCTTTGTTAGGTGGTACAATGCACAGAACAGAGTCACTTAACTCTGTAGGTAGATCATCTAAGAAAATTATTATTGAATACGATGTCGAACAAAGAAAAAATTGATAAGTGGCAAGATAATCAAGAAGCACACGAAGCAATCAATATGTGCCTCGAAGCAATTGCTGGTAGGTTAGTAGAGATAGAAAAACGTCTCCAAGAGCTTCCTACACCCGATAAAACCTACTATCAGCCACCAGATGAGGACAAAGATCTCGATTTATTCCAAAATTTTACTAAAATTTACGAAAAACTGGACAAAATAGAGAAAAAAGTGTTATAATTAGTGTATTCGCCGCGAGCGATCCACATTTTAACGCAAATTAAGGTATTTTATGGCAAAATCCGTTGCTTGGGGTTCAGATAAGAACTATATCGAGCCTAAACCCAAGAAAACCCGTCAAGGACGTTCTGCAAGAACAAAACTTGCAGCAACCTCACGGAACAATGCAAAAAAACAATATAGAGGACAAGGAAAATGATTCATTTCGCAGCTGCAACACTAGATCTTAACGAGGCATGGAACTTGTCTTGGTCAGAAGGCATCCAGTTTATACTGGTACTTGCTTTTGTCTATTGGTTGAAGGTAAAAATTGATACACGAGCTGGTCTCGGAAAGAAGAAGCTAAGACAGTTAAAAGGTGTTATAATAGAGGCAATTAAAGAAGCCAACAATGAGTGAAGAATTTAGCAGAATTGCTAATGCTTTAGAAAGAATTGCTAATTCACTAGAGCATTTACATATTGAAAAGATCGATCATGCTCACATAGATGATATCGGTGAGATACATGGTGATGTTATTACTCATCCTAAGCAATTTTGAGACCAAATAAGACTGATTTTAACCTTTTTCCTACTCCAGTAACCCATTGGAGAGGATTATTAAAGACTATGGAGGTTCAACCCATAGTCGATTTTTGTAAGGACTACCAATCAGGTCAACATAACATGTTAGAAGGGGACGCAGTATGCTCTAGTGGCAGTACTCGTCCTCTTTCTCATACAGATAGTATTTTAAATGAAATAGATAAAACCCTTGGTTTAGACCTTTCTGAGGCGTTAGAGGACGTTTTAAACAGGTATGCGAAGCAATATGGCATACAACCAGTAACTCTTACTAATAGTTGGTTTAACCTCCAATCTGAAGGGAGTGTCTTGAGACAACATAATCACCCCTTTAGTGTAATATCTGCTGCATTATTTGTTAATGCACCTAAGAATTGTAGTAAATTATATTTTGAAAATCCAAATCCTCATGTAGAGTTTAATTATAGGTTGGATGAAAAGGGAAGAGACGAAAGTTTATATGAATATTGGCATTTTGAACCAGAATCAGGAGATTTGGTGATATTTCCATCATGGTTAAAGCATGGATCGATGTATGAAAAGAATAATAGTACTGATCGACTAGTCATAAGCGTAAACGCAGTTAGGAAAACCGACTAAATATAATTAGTTGTTATGTATTAAGTGTCATATCAGGCTTTACCAGAGGGATTATTCATTAATTCTAGTCAAGTTGCTGGACAAGGTATATTTACCAATAAAGCACTAGAGATAGGTACTGATCTAGGTATGTCACACCTTATAATTGGTGATGAGATCATTAGGACACCGTTAGGAGGGTTTATAAACCACTCTGATACTCCAAATTGTGAAAAATATATGATAGATAATCGTTATTATGTTCGAGTGATTAGATCGATTGTTCCTATGGAAGAATTGTTTCTTAAGTACACCTTTTATACTGTATAATGGCATTAAAAGAAGTTTCAGGAAAGAAGACTAATTTATCCCGTGCATTTAGAGATATTGCTATGGGATTTCGTCGTAATACAGTTACTAAGGATACTGGTATTGTTAAGAACGAAAATTCGATTAAACAATCAATAAGGAATTTAATACTAACACAAAAAGGTGAAAGATTAATGCAGCCTGATATTGGATGCGATGTTTTTAGCCTTTTATTTGAACCCTTAGACCCTATGACAGCTGACGCAGTTAGGGATGAGATCATAAATACTATTAATCAATATGAGCCTAGAGTTAGTCTTATAGATGTTACTGTCAATACAGTCGAAATCTATAACAAATTCGATGTTACTGTAGAATATCGCATTGTCGGACAACCTATTGTTGAAGAAGTCGATTTCGTATTAAAGAGACCTGAGTAATGCAACCAAATAATCTTACAGCATTAGATTTTACTGATGTAAAAGCTTCTATTAAGTCCTATTTACGGACCAGGGAGGAATTTACTGATTATGATTTTGATGGTGCAGCTTTATCATACTTAATAGATGTTTTAGCTTATAATACGTACTATACCGCATTTAATGCCAATATGTCATTGAATGAGGCGTTTTTACCTTCCGCTACTGTTCGTGATAACGTAGTAAATATTGCAAAACTACTAAATTATGTTCCTCGTTCTATTATTGCATCACAAGCAACGGTAAATTTAACGATTCAAACTCAGCAAACGAGTAATTCTTATCCAAGTACTGTTACTCTTGCGAAAGGACCAGTTCTTTCAGGTGGAAAATTCTTTTTTAACGTTACTGCACCTACTACAGCATCTGTTGATTCTGTTACAGGAATAGCGAATTTAAACAATCTTGTATGTAAGCAGGGATCTATTGTATCTTTCTCTTATATTGTTAATACTTTCCAACAACAAACTTATGTAATCCCTTCTCCTAACTGCGATATAAGCACTTTAACTGTTAGGGTAAAGGCAAACGAATCTTCCACAACATCAGATTTATATAATAGAGTAGATACTGTAACCAATCTTACCGCTACATCTAGGGTATTCTTCCTTTCTGAAGGAGAGGATATGCGTTATGAGATTAAATTTGGTGATGATAGTATAGGGCGTGCGTTAAAAGATGGAGAAGTTGTAACGCTTGAGTACCTAGTAACGGATGGTTCTGAAGCAAATGATATTAATAAGCTCTCATTTATTGGTCAACTTAGCGATTCTTTAGAGGCATCATATAATTCTGCAGATGTTACGCTAACCGTAGTTAGTAAATCTCAACTTGGTGCGGATGCTGAGTCAGTTGAATCTATTAAATACAATGCTCCACGGTATTATTCTTCTCAATATAGAGCAGTTACCGCACAAGATTACGCATTAATTACTAAAAAAGTATATGATAACGCAGATTCTGTAGTTGCATATGGAGGAGATTCATTAACACCACCTATTTACGGAAAAGTATATATTGCTATTAGAACAAAAACGGGATCGTTACTTAATGATCAGACGAAAAAGACTATTGCTGCAGACCTTAGAAACTATGCAATGGCATCTATTGACCCTGTAGTCATTGATCCAGATAATATCTACATATATCCTAAAGTTTTTGTTACCTATGATACTGGATGTGGATCTGATACATCAACAATTAAGACTAATGTATCAACAGCTATCACTAGTTGGGCTGGACAAACGCAGATAAACAATTTTAATTCAACCTTTAGATCACAAGAGTTTGAAAAAGCGGTTACATTAGCAGATAGATGCGTAACTGATGTATCACTTCAGACTACAATTTTAAGGTACATCAATCCAATTACCAATTCAACCAACACATATACTATTTCTACGGGATCAGCACTTTATAATAGTGCTCCTAGTTCAACTGATTCTACAACAACTACCACAACTAAAGAACCTATTCTATTGTCTGGAACTTTTAGAACTTCAGATAGACCAGGTATTGATCAACAATTTGAGGATGATGGTTTTGGTAAATTAAAAACCTTCTATAATACTGGAACTAGAAAGGTTTACACTAATACTAGTGCGGGTACAGTAAATTATGACACTGGAACAATTGCTTTTGGACCAGTTAATATAATTGGATCTGGATCTAACATATCTACAACTGCTGTTACAGTTACTGATTCTACTACAGGTGTTGGTAGTGTCACGGATGAGTCACTTCTTCCTACTGGATTAAAGATTCCTGTTCAATTTATCCCTGCAAACTCTAGCAGTATTCCTGCTTCTACTCCAGGAACTATTATTAATATTGTTCTTCCAGAGATAACAGTTGCTGCAATTGGAACTACTCCACCTCCCACTATACCACTAAATAGTTTGACACCAACAATCTTTGATCAAACACCATCAACGGTTGCAGTCACATCCAGTTCATCATAATTAGAGCATTAGATGACAAGTATCAATAAGGTATCACAGGCAGTCTCTAGACAGACTCCCGAATTTGTAGAAAACGATTATCCTCTCTTTACCAAATTTCTTGAATATTACTATCAATCTCAAGAAAAGACAGGTTTAGGTCAAAATATTCTTAATAACTTTCTTGGTTATTTGGATATTGATAAATTGGATATTAGTATATTAGATGGTGCGACAAAGGTAGTAGAAGCGATAAGTGCAACGGATGATTCGATAGTTGTTGAAAGTATTGACCAGTTCCTTGATAATGATGGATCTGTTCTTATAGGTGATGAAGTAGTTTATTATGAAAAAGCGGTTCCTGGTCCTAATATTGCTCTAAGTCCAGGTATTTCTTATGATCAGGTAAAATTAAAGTGGATTAACCTTGCAAGTCCATTAATGAGTTTTGATGGATCTACTCAGCAATTCCCTTTAACATCTCAAGATAATCCTATTGCTCCACCTTCTGTACAGCACTTAATTGTTAGTGTTTATGGTAAGGTTTTAATTCCTGGTGTAGATTATACTGTTGAAGGAACAAATATTATATTTACGACTGCTCCTAGAACAAGAATTCCTGCTGATGATGCTTCTTCCACATATATTACCTATTTAAATGGTTTTAATGAGAATACAATCGTTCCTTTAGATAATATTTCTGGTAGTTTTGGTGAGAGTAAGAGACAATTTACTATTACTAGAAGTGGTGCAAGATATGAACCTGTTGCTGATGAATATGTTCTTGCAGTTTATGATAATCGCCTATTAACTCCAAAAGTAGACTTTTTCCTTGATGGTGATCAGTTTATATTCTTAACTGCTCCATTAAACGGTAGATTCCTTTCATTGTATTCTATTGAAGCACCTATTCCTTCTTTTGGTGCTGGTGCAGTAGGTTATGCACGTATTAGTGACTCTGGACAACTAACTGATATTTCTATCAGTAAAAATGGTACTGGATATAAGTCTGAATATCCTCCACAAATTTCTATTAATACTGAAAATGGTAGTGGTGGTTCTGCAACTGCTCTTGTTAACGGTATTAAGTCAATATCTCTATTAGAAGGTGGTCAAGGTTATAGTAGTACCAACCCACCTGTAGTTCAAGTTCAAGCACCAACTGCTGCTGGATCTACTGCTGCAACTGTAACTGCAACTGTAACTAATGGTGTTGTAAGTGACCTTACAATCACTAATTCTGGTTCTGGATATACATTCACACCTAGAATCACTTTCAAGCAACCTGGAGGTGCTGTATTAGGCGTTCCAACCATTACTAATGGACAAGTTACTGCTGTAAGTATTACTAATGCTGGTTTTGGATATACAACTGTTCCAACAATCTATATTGATGAACCAACTGGTACAAACCCAATTAAAGCAGCATTTGAGGCAGTTTTAAGTAGTCAAGGTGAAATTACATCTATTAATATACTAAATGCTGGTCAAGGGTATACAACTACTCCTAGAATGGCAGTTATTGACCCAGTAGGTGCTCAAGTTCTCGAAACTACTGTTGATAATCAAGGTAGAGTAATTAATATTGAATTATTAAGTGGTGGTGTAGGATATACTGATGTTCCTTCTGTTTATATTGTAGATAATAGAATTGATGCTACTGGTGGATATGCTGGTGGAACTGGTGCTGTAGCAACTGCATCAATCTTTAATGGACAAATTACAGATATTAATATTAGTGCTTTTGGTGGTGGATATAGTCAAACTGCTCCTCCTGTAGTTGTTATTCAAGCACCTCCTGCTGCTGAAGCATCTGCGGAGATTGGTTTGAATGAAGTTACTGGTTTTACAGTAAATCAAGCTGGTAGTGGGTATCAAAAGTCCCAATTAACTGGATGTGCTCGTGCTGCTTCGTCTATAACTTCATATACTGAAAGTGGTAACGCAGTATTTACAAATGATACTAGTGCTGTTGCACATCCTGTAAATGAACCAATTAAGTGCTTAGATGCACTATTTGTTAAAAGATTACTCGATAAGTACACTGAACAGTATTTACCAGATGTTCCTACGTTAGATTATGCTAAAATTGACGTTAGAACAGCAATTAAGACAATTAAGGACTTTTATAGTTCTAAAGGAACATCATATAGTATTGGATACCTTTTTAAACTACTTTATGGTGAGACAGTAAGTATATCTTATCCTAAAGATCAAATTATCAAACCATCTGCTGCAACTTGGTCTATTGATACTATTTTGCGTGCTACTTTGGTTAGTGGTGATCCTACAAATATTCAAGATGGTCTTTTAACACAAGAAGCAGATATTGCTGACCTTAATGTTAAAGAAGCAAGTGCTCTTGTAGAAAATTATATTTCAATTAGAACTTCTGAAGTTACCATTTATGAATTGGTTCTTTCTGAAGAAACTATTGCTGGAACCTTTATTGTTCCATATAAGACAAAACTTGCAGAACCTTTAGGTAAAGAAGATAGTATTATTACAGTTGACTCTACTATTGGTTGGCCAGAAAGAAACGGTGAATTTATTATTGGAAGTTCAACTGATACTAGAGAAATTATTCAATATAAGGAAAAATCATTAAACCAGTTTATTGAGTGTACTAGATCAGTAAATGGTGTAGTTGAAGATTGGGATTCTGCTACAGAGGTAAAATCAAACTTTAATGTTTATATTAATAAGGGAACTCCTCAAGAAGTAGTGATGAATATTGTTGGTATTGTTGATGCTCAACAAACAACTCTTACTGATACTGGATCTTACTACTTACCAGGAGATAAATTAACAGTTTCTAAATTAGGTGGAACTGGAACTACTCCTGAACTTACAACTTGGTTGTATAATGTTAAAAAATTAATTAGTGTTACTAATGTAGCGTTTGGTGGTATTAATAACCAATCTGCAACTATTACTTGTGCTAATGATCACGGTCTTCTGGTAGGAGATCAGGTAACCATTTATGGTGCTAACCCAATTCTTTATAATGGAACATTTCTTGTAACATCTAGAGATAGTGATACTGTTTTCCAATATGCACTACCTCAACCTGCGACAGTTGTTCCACAGGGTAATATTCTTGTATCTATTGACCTTAACAAGGGTAAATCTACTAGTACTGCAATAAGCAATGCTATTAGTCCTTATACAACTAACGTTCAAAACTCATTCTTTAATGATAATTACGTTTATGTTGCCTCTACTGGTATTCCAAACTATAATATTGGTCCTTTTCCAGGATCTGCTCTTCTTCCTGGTAACCAAAGAAAATTAACAAGATTCCCTAAAGTTCCGACTACTATATCAACTAAAGACCTTATTAGTTCTGGTCCTATTGGTACATGGGTAAATGGTGTTTCTGTATGGTCATATAAGTCAAATTTAACTAAGACATTCGGTGCTGTAACAAGTATTGATATTACAAATGCTGGTTCTGGATATGATGCTGCATCTCCACCTGCTATTACAATCGCTGGTGGTGGAGGTAGTGGTGCTACTGCTTCTGTAGTTGTTGATGGTTCTATTAGTGAAGTTACTGTAACTGACGGTGGATCTGAATATACATCCTCACCATTGGTCTCTATAGTCGGTGGAGGAGGGTCTGGTGCTGCTGCAACCGCTATTATCACTAAAGGTGTTGTTTCACGTATTCTAATCAATTCTGGAGGATCTGGATACACCTCACAACCTCAAATTACTATTGTAGGTGGAGGTGGTTCTGGTGCTTCTGCTACTGCATCTGTTAGAGGTCCAATTAAGACTATTGATGTTACTTCTGGTGGTTCATCATATACATCTAATCCTACTGTTACTTTAAGTTCTGGTTCTGGTGCTGTTGCTCAAGCAATTGTACAGAATGGTCGTATTATATCGATTGCTATTATTTCAGCTGGATCTGGATATACTACTGCTCCTGAAATTACTATTCAAGGTGATGGTTTTGGTGCTGTTGCTAGAGCAACTATTGATGTTGATGGAGAAAATGCAGGTAGGGTTACTAATATTGAAATTATTAATAGAGGTATTGGATATCTTCAAGGAACCACTATTATTAATCTAAATTCAGTTGGATCTAGTGCATTATTCACTCCAAATGTATTTAAGTGGACTTATAACTTACAATCAACTGCAACTTTAGATAGTGCAAAAGGTGGAGTATTTGAAGGATATAATAACCAGTATGGTGGTGAATATGCTCACCTTTCAAACCCACAAACATTAAGATATATTTTAGGTGACAACCTTTTTGAATCAACTAATGGTACAATATTAGAGAAAGAAGATTCTATTGTACACTCACCTATTATTGGTTGGGCGTTTGATGGTAACCCAATCTATGGTCCTTATGGATACTCTGATCCAACCGATCAAGGTTCCGTAATTACTAGATTGAGCACTTCATATAGAATTAAAACTGCCCTTGTTTATGACGCTGCTACTAACCCATACCCAGTTAGACTTGATGGTCCTTTACTTACAGATACAGATAGTAATGGCACTTTATTATATCCAGCTGGATCTTTCGTTGAAGATTATGAATATGTCTTTGGTTTAGGTGCATTAGATCAGTATAATGGTCGTTTTTGTAAAACACCTGATTATCCAACTGGTAGATATTGCTATTTTGTTACTATTGACAATACTACTGCTGGTAATCCTGAATTTCCTTATGTTTTAGGACCAAGTTTTAACTCTGTTGTAGATAAGTGGAATTTAAGCACTTCTGCTGTTCAGCAGAACATTCCTACTGGTGTTGTTCGTTATAGAGACCCATATGAGAATGTTGATATTGATGTAGATAGAGCACCTAACGTTTCAACAAATGCTCTAACAACTGAAGATGGAGATATTTTACTATTTGAAATAGAAGATGAAGATAGAAGTGGTGTAATTGATCAGGTAGAAATTGATGATCCTGATCAAATGTTTGAAGAATCACCTTTACAGTTATTTGATTACTTCCCTAAAGTAACCTTTGACTCTAAAGTTGATATTGAAGTTGAAACAATAACTAAGTTTGAAGATGCTTCTGTAACTGGATTTACTATTGAAAACCCAGGTATTAACTATCAGGTTAATGACCGTTTGAATTTTGATAATACAGGAACTGATGGTACTGGTGTTTCTGCTCGTGTTTCTAGAATTAAGGGTGAAGCAGTCGAAAGTTATACTTTTGAAAACATTAGTGGACAGAATTTTGGTGTTTTAAAGACTACAGAACCACATAACTTAGTAGTTGGAGATAGTGTTTTTGTAACTTATACTCCAATAATGAACAACACAAATAAAACTTTTGTTGTTCGTCAATTTAAAGGTATTGAAGAAATTGTTGTTAATCAAACTGGTTCTGGTTATAATTCTGATATTCCTCCAACAATTACTATTGATAGTCCTACTGGAAGTGGTGGGGAATTACAAGCAGTTGTAACTTCTGTTGGATCTATTGAAAATGTTAATATCTTAAATTCTGGTTCTGGATATACAACAAATCCTCGTGTTATACTTTCACATCCACAGGTCTTTAAGAAAGCAGATTACTATGTTTCTAAGATTGATAATAATAATTACGTTAAAGTAAATGATGTTGTTGTTAATACAAACAAAGAAGTCTTTATTTGTGGTAAAACAAAAGATGCAAATGGTAATAATGTTGGATTTGTTTCTAAATTATCTGCAACTGGTGTTAAAGAGTGGGAGAAAACTCTAGAACTTACTAGTGGACAACAGTACTGTGAATTTGAAAAACTTTATGTTGATGGAAATGATGTTTGGGTTGTTGGTAATAATAGACCAGAAAGCAATCTTTTAGATGCATATAACCCAGATGTTATTCTGGCAAAGTATACTCAAGCAGCAAATGGTCTTGCTGCTACATTGGCATTCCAGAAAGGATATGCTGGTATTTCAGGTTCTACTCGTGCTGATTCTGTAACTGCTATTACCAAACTTTCTGATACCAGATTTGTTATTGGTGGTTATACAAATACAAACTCAACTGCTCCTTTTGATGGATATATTGCTCTAATTGATACAACTGGTAACTTTGCAATTAAGAGAAAGGTTGCAGGTTCTAATACTTCAGAAAAAATTACTGGTTTAGCAATTAATGATGGTAATATTTACTTCTCATTAGAAAGTGCTGCAAGTCCTAATGCTACTGCTATTGATATTGGATTAGGTAAAGCAACAGTTGGTACTAGTACAATTACTATTGAATATGCTAAAACATATTCAAATACAGCATACTCATTCTTAGATTCTAGTCTTTGTATTGATGAATTTAATGAAGTTTATTTAACTGCAACTTGTAGACTTAAGGCAAATAATACAACTAAGAATAGTTTCTGGGTTGGTAAGACAGATATTTCTGGTAATTTAATTTGGAATTATCGTTATCAAATACCTAATGAAAGTGGAACTGAATATGATGTTCAAACAGTAAACAAAACTGTAATTGATGTTTTTGGTGATCTTAATGTTGGTGTTACTTTAACAAGTGGAATTAATAGTCTGAAGAGTGCAAGATCCTTTAAGATTGGTTATAGTGGTAATTTAAAAGAACATTCAGCAAATGTCTTTAATATTAATAATATTGAAGGTCTTACTATTAATTCATTAGATGCTGATAATTCTGGTGATGTCCATTTATTTGGTCAATCTGCTTGGAATAGAAATGAATTTTTATTACCATTTACAGGTGGAGCAACAACAGATACAACTGGTCACTATACTCCAACTATAGTAACTACAGGAGGTTCATTAAGTTATGAAAATACTGTCCAAGATGGATATGCCAAAATACTCGGATCTCAAACTGCAAGTCCAACTGTCTGGGAAAACGCTTACATTAAGTTCGCAGCTGCGGACCTTGGGACTAAACTTGCTGAAGATTGGACTATAGAATTCTTTATCTATAGAGATAGCACAAATACTAACGTATTCAGTCAGAATGAAGAGACTTTATTCTCTATTGGTGATGCAACAGTTACTACTGGTGGTCTTTGGTGTTATATTAATCAAAGTGATGGAAAATTAGGATTTAGAGCAACTAATGGTACTACTGCATTAAATGCAGGATCTGCTTCATTATCTACACAATCTGCTTTATTCCCACTTAATACTTGGATAACAGTTGGTGTTAAGAAAGAAGGTGATGTCTTTAGCACATATGTTAACGGTATTGCTACAGGTAACTGGACTGTTGCTAGTACTTCATTAGGAAATAAGGATTTAATTATTGGTAATATTTCTGGTAGAAATGGAACTCTTAATAACTGGCGTTCAAATGAACAAGGACAATATCATATTGATAATTTACGTTTAAGAAATAGAGCAGTTACACCAACTGTTCCTTCTGATATTACTGTTGTTCCTGCTACTGGTCAATTCCCAATTGGATATGATTGGCAAGATGATGCTTGGTTTACTACTAACCTAAACAAATTTGATTATGTTGATTATACTGGTATTGGTATTAAAGTTGACAAAAATGCTGATGCATCAAGAATTGGCACTTATACAGAAAGAACTAACACTAAACTAGGATTTGTTAGAACAGATGTAATAGGAACTACTGTTACTCCTACTACAATGACTGTTGTAACAACAGGATTTACATTAGCAGATGCTGGATTCCAAGGTTTAGACTTTGACGATGCTACTACAACAATGTCTCAAGATACTGAGACTATGACCTATACTCAGGATGTATGGAGTTCTAGAACTGCTACTGTTCCATCTCCAGGTTCTCAGAAATTATCTGTATCTGCTGTAGTTAAAGATAAGTATTACTTTAAAGTAACGAATACTGTTAAGATTGATAATGTCCAAGAACTTACTTTAAATCAGGCATTTAATTTTACCACAGGAACAAAATTAGTACTTAATAATGATGCAGGTACTTTTGTTAACAGTGGATATATTATTAGACAGGATGTTCCTAATAATAAAATATATCTTGCTATTAATAATAATGCTTGGTCAAATGATTTAAATACAGGTAATTTAGTTACAGAACAATTCAGTGAGCAAAGCACTTATGGAATTGTCGGACCTATTCCTGCTGATATTAATGAAATATCAGGATATACGTTTGCTCAGGTTAATAATACAACTCCTGGTACATTTGATATTGATTTAGACGACTATAACCTAGATGGCACTTATGATGCTGGTGGTAGTCAAGACCTCGATAGTTATGCTAAATTTAAACCTTATTCTGATGATGATTATTCAATAAGAATTGATGAAGTTACTACTGGATCACCATATATTGTTGGATCAGTTATTAATATTAATAGTGGTGATATTTCATATAATGCTGCTTATTCTACTGCTCAAATTACAAACTTAACTGCTGTTACAAAGATAACTTTAATTGCTAATCTAACTAAGATTATGCAAGTTAGTGCAGTGTCTAATAGTGACGAAGTTTATGTAATTACTGGAACAAGTCATTACCTAGATGCAGGTGATATGATCTATGTTGATGGCAACCCAACGGAAAATAGTCTTGATGAATATGATGGTGCATTTGCTGTTAATAGTGTTGTAAGTCCATTAGAATTTACATATAAACTAAAACAGGTTGCTACAACTTCTCCTGCTACAACTGCAGGTAATGTAAGTATATTTGTTAAATCTCCTGTATTGAAGATGTATTATGGTCACCAGTACATCTTTGACATGAGTCATAGTTCATTACTTGGTGGAAACTTATCATTCTCTAAAGATAACTTATTTAAACTAGAGTATTCATTCAACTCAATTGAAAGGACTGGAACTCCTGGTGTTAGTGGAGAAGGTGTTCCTACACCTATAGTTAAGTTAAAAGTTGATGAAAATATTTTAACTAATATATCATACTACTTCGATCCTTCAAGAATTGGAGATGATTCTCCAATTGATCCTAACAGTTACTTAGATGTTACTGATTCTCCATATAAAGGTACTTTCGCTATTAGTTCTGTTGCTGGTGCAACAATTACTCGTGGTGCTGATGTATTTAAATTCCCTCTATTAAATGAACCAGAGGGTAATGCTGAAGTATCTCAAACAACTTATAGCACAAGTTCTGTTAAAGCAGTTGGATCTATTTCTGATGTTCGTATTGTTAACTCTGGTGGATTCTATACTAGACTACCAATTGTAAGCAGTATTACTTCAACAAGACAAATTGAAAGAGTTGCTATTGAGGATCCAGGAACTGAATATGCTGTAGGTGTGTATACTGGTGTTCCTATTGCTGGAAATGGTGAAGGTGGATTTGTAGAAATTACTGTTGCTGATGGATTAGATAGTGAAGGTGTAACTATTCCTGGTCAAATTAACTCTGTTGTAGTTACATCACCTGGTAAAAATTATACTACAGCAACTATTGATATTGAATCAATACCTGGTATTCTTGGTGCAGGATTAACTGGATCTGGTGCTATATTGAATGTTGTTATTCCTAATGCAGGTACTCAAGCATCTATCTTTACCAAAGCAGATAAAGTTGGTAAGATTAAGAAACTTAAGAATAATAACTTTGGTTATGATTATCCTCATGACTATACTTTACGTCCTGAGATTTCATTCCCAATTAACGCACAGTTAACATCTACAAGTATACTTTCTAGTATTACCGTTACTAATCCAGGTTCAGGATATTCACAAGCACCTGCTGTTGTAATTACAGGTGGTGGTGGATCTGGAGCAACTGCTGAAGCAACAATTAAGAATGGTAGATTAGATCAAATTATAGTTAAGGATCCAGGTGCTGGTTATTCATCAACACCAACTGTTTCACTTAAATCTTCATTTAACTATGTTGTTAACCTTGACTTAGGTCTACTACAATTTGCTTTCCCACACGGTATTACAAATGGTGCTGCTATAACTTTAAATGTAGTTGATACTGGAGATGGTGCTGATTTCCCACTTGCTGCTGGTGCTGTTGGTCGTTTAAATGGATCTACAACTTATTATGCTATTTCTGGTGCAGCAAATTCATTAGAAAATGATCAATTAAAAATTGCACTTACTGAAGCAAACGCTGAATTAGGTGATGCTCTTTCCTTTGTTAACGCTGGTGAAGGTCGTCAACAGGTATTAACTGAATCATTTGGTGGTAGTGCTACTGCTAATGTTATTACTTCTACCTTCTTAGAAGGAGAACTTGTTTATCAAGGTGATTCATTAGATACTGCAACTGCTACTGGATATGTTTCTACTAACCAAGGTTGGCAGATCGGACCTAGAATTCTTAAGATTGTTGATTATACGGGAACATTCTCAGAGACCCAAAAAGTTACGGGTGTAATTTCTAAGTCTTCAGGTACTATTAGTGATCTGAATATTGCTCGTGGTGTTCTTGAAATTGGTTCTATTACCAAAACTACTGGTCAGTTTATTGATGATGTTGGTAAACCATCCGAAATTATTCAGAAAATTCAAGACTCTTACTATTATCAAGACTTCTCCTATGCTATTAAGTCTGCTGTTTCTATTAGTGAGTGGAAGGAAATTCTTATTAAGAACGTTCATCCTGCATCATTTAAGGTATTTGGTGAGTTAAATTTATCTGATTACGGATTTATTCCAAATAAAGAGACTGATTTCCAACTTACTAAGTCTGTTGAACTTGCAAGAGAAGCAATAGTTCCAAATATTCAAAGTTTTGCTCTTGTAGAACCAATTTATTCAGAATTTAATAACACTGAAGTTCTATTCCGTCAAAAGAGATTAACTTCTTCTGAGAACATTCTAACTTCTGTTGTACAAAGAATTGATGATATTTCTGATCAATTTGATGGTGAAAAGATTGCATTCCCTCTAACAGTTGATGGTAACACTGTTGTTGCTAATGCCAATCAGTTAATGATTGTTTTAAATGGTATTGTTCAGAACCCTGGAACTGCATTTGAGATTCAAGGTGATTCTATCGTCTTTAGTGAACCACCACAACCACCTGCAAGTGTTAAGTATGTTAATATTGAAATATCACAAATTTCAATTGTAAGTAATACATTTACTAACCAAAGTGGTATTTTCCCAAATCCAGGTAATATTTTAACTGGAACAAACTCTGGTGCTAAATTAACTGTTACTTCTGTTGTTGGTGATACTATATTTGGTTTCATTACAGAAGGAACATTTATTGCTGCAGAAAACGTAACTGTTAGTGCAACTGGATTTAGTGCTAACCTTGATGTTCAAAGTAGTGTAAGTAATATTGGATTATTCCAGTACGGTGAACAAGTTAAGAACTTAACTAATGATACTGCTAAGGTTGAGCAAATCAACCTCCAGAGAGGTTTGGAGAATGCATTAGCAAAATTACGTTATACAGTTGGTCCTTCTACTCTTGAAATAGAAGTAGTTCCTCCAAATAGCACTACAGACGGTCCTGTTGCTACTGATACATTTACGGTTGATCAAAATTATCAACTTGGATCTGAAGTTGTTAAAGTTACTAATATTGTTGACGGTAATGATTCTACAACATTAACAGTTTCCAGAGCACAAAATGGAACTATTGCATCACAACATCAAGAAGATTTCCCAATTTACGGAACTCTATTAACGGTGACAACTTCTCTTACTTTAAGTAAGACAGCTGGAACTTATAAATCTACTCCTGGTCTATTTGATATTCAGTTAAATGATATCATTATTGGTGCTAAGTCTGGTGTTGTTGCTCGTGTTACACAAACAAGTGCATATCAAGATCCTACAACTCAAGAGTTTATAAGTCAGGTTAATATTTCTGAAGGTTCTTCCTTCTTTGGATTGTTGATGAACAGAATTACTTCTCAGACATATCCAAACGTTGTTCTTGATGATATTTCTAAATCTCAAGTTAGTGTTGTTCAGTACACTGATAATTCTACTGCTTTCAACTCACAGTTCCCTGCTAATGAACAGATTAATAACATCGTAGTTCCTTACGATAATCTAATTGGTGGTCCTATTCAAGAGAATGAAACCATCAGAAATTACAAACTTAAGTATGGTGGAAATACTGGTGAATTTATTGATGGAGAAAGTGCTAGAGCAAGAAAACTTTCTTATGTTAATCCTAAAGGTGATGGATTCTTTGCTACTGGTCAGGTAATTAGAACTCAAGATACAAAAGCAGAAGTTCTTGGATTCAATCAGGCAGATCAAGTGATTTACCTTGGTAAAGTTGGTAGAACTAAAGCGAATGGTCAAGATTATCATATCCCATCATTCTCTAATAGTGCTCAACTCGATACTACAGTTAAGTACTATGGAACGGCTTCACTACAATTAGTAGCAGCAACTAATGATTATGTTACTATTCCTTCTTCAAGTGAATTTGCTTTTGGAACAGGTGCATTTACTATAGATCTAATGTTACGTCCTGCAGCAAGTTCTTTAAGTGGAACTGCTACTATACTTGACATGAGAGCATCTGCTGCAAATGAAGTTGCTGGTAGACTTTACTTAGAAGCTGGTCAAGTTCGTTGGAATGTTAGTAATGCTGATGTAGTTACTTCTGGTGCAACAACTCTTAGTGCAGATACTTGGGTTTTAGTATCCATTATGAAGTCTTCTACTACAACTAAGATTTTATTGAATGGAGTTGAAGCAGGTACTGCAACAGATAACACAACTTATATTGCAAAACCAATTAGATTAGGTTCTGATTATGCTGGTACTAATAGTTTTACTGGATTCATTGATGAGTTAAGAGTATCTAATACTAACCGTCATCAAACAATTCCATTTACTCCTCAGAATGGTATTTGGCAAGGTGATGCTCAAGCTAAGTTATTATTACACTTTGATGGTGCTGATGCTCAAACATGGGTTGATGATTGGTCTGGTGCAGAAGGATTTACTGCTGGTGAAGACTTTAATAATGATGCTATAATATCTTCAACTCGTTCTTCTAATGCTACTCCTGGTGGATTTACTGGTAACACACAAAGATATTATGATGCTGCTGATTTAATTCTTCTTAATAAGGAATTCCTTGCTCAAGAAGTTGTTTATATTCTAAAAGAAAGACATCCTCATCATACTGTTAAGGGTAGTGAAGTTGATTGTGAAGATGATGTTCGTGATGTATTAGATGCTGTTATTGATGACCTTCGTAATGGAACAAATAATAAGATTTGGGATGCATCTTCTTACTATGTTGATAGAACAGTATCACCTATTGTATTGAAGTTTGTTTCTAATGAAGTTGATGAAGTAGTTTACACTTATGATAAACTTGAGGAAATGCTCAAGTATATTGTTAATAATACTCTTTGGGATGTTCAAGGTGATCATGGATTAGTACAAAAGACAGATTCTACTATTACAGAATCTAGTGGATTAACCACACAAACTTTCCAACCTACTGGAGCATCATATGATGCAGCAAGTGGTTATATGGTTTTAACTGCTTCTGGACACGGTATGAGATCAGAGAGAGCAATTACTGCAACAGATGCTGGTTATACTGCAACAACAGGTATTTTACAATTAACAGTTGCTACCTCTACATTTAGTGTTTCTACTGCAACTTATGACCATACAACTGGTGTTATGGTAATAACAATTGGTTCTCATAGTTTGACAACCAATGATAATATTAGAATTGCTACTGGTGGAATCACATTTAGTTGTGACAACGGTGGAGTTGGTACTGGTGCATATCCTCGTTCATCTGGTGCTAATACAGAAAGTGGTGCTGACTATGCATACGATAGATGGCTTCCAATTCTCGCTGTAGGTGCAACAACTATTACTGTTAATGTTAACGGTGGTAAGGGTGCTATTAGTCATGCCTTTGCACACACATATTCAACTTCTTCTGCAGGATGTATTACTGCTGGTCATGGTCTTAATGATGGAGATAGAATCAAGTTTGATCCTAATTCTCTTGTAATGAATTGCACCTCTGATGGTAATACAGTTAATCAGAGTTATCCAAGACCTGATGATCCTGCTGCTCAAGGTTGGTTAGAAGTTACAGCAAATACTGGTACTACATTTGATGTAAATGTTGGTAAATCACCTACTGTGAATTATACAGCAACTGCTGGAACTTATAATGCTGATACTGGTTTCTTAACCATGAATATTGGTCAACATAATCTAAGAACTGGTAGAAAATATACTGCAACTAATGCTGAATATACTGCAGCTTCAGGTATAATGAAGATTACTATTGGTGATAGTATTGATGTTTATGATGCAAGTTATATTGCTAAAAATGGTCTATTAAAATTAAATATTGGTCATCATAACTTTAAAGAAGGTAGTTTAGTTAAGATTGCTCCTAACTCACTATTCTTTACTTGTAGTATGGATGATTATCAGTCAGTTCATGCATATCCAAGATCAAGTGATCCTGTTTATAATGATGATATTGAAATTATTGATGTAACTGATGAAACTATTACTGTTGATGTAGGAACTTCTCCAGAAGTTTCATATACACCTACTGGTGCAACTTATGACATCAATACGGGTGATATGGTACTTACTATTGGTTCTCATAGTTTAGCAGTTGGAACTAGCATAAGACTTTTAGATGAATCTATATCATTTAGTTGTAGTTTTGGTAGTGGTGGTACTAGTGCATATCCTCGTCCTTTAGTTGATACTGCAAATATAAGCACAGCATCTTACAATCCTCAGACTGGAATTTTCTCAGTAACAACTACTGCTGCACATAACTTAACTGGTCCTACTGCTAAAAATGTTACTGATGCTACTTACAATCCATCTACAGGTATTTTACAGTTAGAATCTGGAGGTCATAACTTTGCTGTTGGTGATAAGATAAGAATTAAGGATGATTCTTTAGTATTTACTTGCACTAAAGATGGAAATGCAACAAACCATACATATCCAAGATCAACTGATCCTGTAAGTGGACAATGGTTAACTATTGTTGCTAGAGCAACTAATACTTTTGATGTTCAGGTTGGTGCTTCTAAGATTGGTTTAAATGAATTTGCTCATACATGGGCTGGTGGTACTGCAACTAATGCGGTTGAGAAAGCAAATGATGTAATTAAATTTGCTGATAATTCAATGACATTTACTTGTGCATTGGATGGTGGTGCAACACAACATCAATATCCAAGGACAACTGATCCTGTAAGTGATAAGTGGTTGATTGTTGAAAATGTTGGATCAACTACTTTTGATGTTCAAGTTTTAGATAACGCTCCTTCTACTAATACATCTGCACATACATTTGTTAGTGCAACAACTGGTGCTGTTAAGATTAAGAGAGATCCTGCTCAAGGAACTGCTCTTCCAATCACTGCTGTAGGTGCTACAACTATTACGGTTAATGTTACACCTATTACTTCTTATAGTTCAACATCTCATACATTCCAGTCTGCATCTCAAGGTGCTGTTAAGGTTGGTGGTGATTACACTCATAAATTTGTAGATGCTGCTTCTGGTGCTGTTATTCCTCATCACGGATTCTATATTGGTGATAGAATAATGTTTGAGGAAGGATCATTAGTCTTTACTTGTGGTATGGATAGTGATGCTACTAGACATGCATATCCAAGAGAAAGTGATCCATTCTACAATAAATGGTTACCAATTAGTAGTGTAACTACAAATACCTTTAATGTTGATGTTGGATCAACTACTAATACAACATTTACTCCAACTGGAGGATCCTACGATGGAACCACAGGTAAGTTAAGTATTACTATTGGTGCTAATACACTTGAAGTTGGTCAGCATGTTAAGATTGCTCCTAATGGAATTTCATTCACATGTGCAATGGATGGTGGTACTTCTGTTAAGTCCTATCCAAGAACAACTGACCCAACATATAATCAGACTCTTCCAATTCTTGAAAGAAGTGATACTGCTATTACTGTTGATGTTGGTAAATCACCTTATGTTTACTTTGATGTTTCTGATGCTACCTACAACCCAACATCGGGTGTCATGGTACTTACAATCGGAGATCATGGATTAGCTGCTAATACAAGTATCAGACTTAAAGATAATTCATTAACCTTTAGTTGTGATCAAGGTGGAACTGTTGGAAATGGAACTTATCCTAGATCTGGTGGTGCAGACTACGTTTATCAGAAAGCAATTAATATTGATTCTGTAACTGATACTACAATCACAATTAATGTTAACGGTGGTCAAGGTGCTATTACTAATACCAATGCTCATACATTCGTAAGTGCTATACCTGGTGCAGTTATTGCTGGTGGTGCTTGGGCTCATACTTATTCTACTGCTGCAGCAAATGCAGTTTCAGTTGGTGGTAACTATACTCATACGTTTAAGTCTGCTTCTCCTAATGGTATAACAAGAGCTGGTGAAACACTTAGAATTACTAAAGATGGTATATCATTTAAGTGTTCACAAGATGGGTATCAAACAATTCATTCATATCCTAGAACAGATGATCCTGGATATAATACTTCTCTACCAATCTATAATGATGGTACTGCTTATACTGCATCTAATGCAGTATATAATGCGTCAACTGGAGAAATGGTCATTACTATTAATGGACATGGATTTACAACCAGTGATCAAATTAGAATTGAAAATAATTCACTAACATTCACTTGTGTTAAAGATAGTAATACATCTACCCATAGTTATCCTAGAGATAATGATCCATTCGTTCGTAGATGGTTAAGAATTACTGCTGTTACTGAAAATACATTTACTGTAAATGTAGGTAAAGCATCTTCCTCAACTCAACAGTTCTCACATACATTTGCTTCTGCTACTAAGAATGGTATTATTAAGCGTGATGATACTGTTACTGTTAACGTTGGTGCTTCTCCAACTAAGAGTTTCACACCGACTGCATCAACATATAATCCTTCAACTGGTGCTTTAGCATTAACTATTGGATCACATAGTCTACCAGCTCCAACTACACATACACCAACTGATGTTGCGTACAATCCAACAACAGGTATTATGACTTTGACTATTAATGGTCATAACTTCTCTAATGGTGAGAAGATTAAGATTGCTGATGGTGGATTGAAGTTGAGTTGTGCATTTGGTGGTGCTTCTGGTGGTGCTGCACAGAAAGATTATCCACGTTCAACCGACCCAGTTAGCGGTAAGTGGATTCCTATTAAGAATGTAACTACAAATACTTTTGATGTTCAAGTTCTAGATGTAATACCTTCTACAAACACTGATGCTCATTCATTTGTATCTGCTGTTACTGGATGTATTAGTAAAGCAAATTCAACAGTTAAGATTGCTGAAAATTCACTAGTTTATAAGTGTGCTGAGGATAGTAATGCTACCGAACATGCTTATCCAAGAAGCAATGTTGCTACTCATACAGCTGGACCAGGGACAACTTATAATCCTGTTACAGGTGTTATGAAGCTTAGTGTTCCTACAGAAAGCCATACACCTTCTACAGCAACATATAATCCTTCAACGGGTGAGATGGTTCTAACTCTTGATTCAACTTCTGGATCATTTAACGTTTCTAATGCAACTTATAACACCTCTACAGGTGATATGGTACTTACCATTGGATCTCATAGTTTAACTACATCAAATAGAATTAAACTTAAAGAAGGATCCTTGAAGTTTGCATGTAACTTTGGTAATGATAATTATCAAACTCCAAAAGCATATCCAAGAGCTTCAGGTGCTAATACTACTAATGGTGCTGACTATGCATTTAATACATTCCTACCAATTACCGCAGCTGATGCTACAACTATTACTGTCAACGTTAATGGTGGTCAAGGTTCTATCAGTAACAATAATCAGCATAATTTCTTAACTGCTGATGCTGGTGCAGTTATTGTTGGTCATGGATTATCTGTTGGTGATAGAATTAAGATTGCTGATGAATCATTAACCTTCAGTTGTGATCAAGGTGGAACTGTTGGAAATGGTTCATATCCTAGATCATCTAATGACTATGTTTATCGTAAGTGGATTAGAATTAGAGCAGTAACTGGAAATACTATTACTGTTAATGTTAACGGTGGACAAGGTGCTATTACTAACACTAATGCTCATACATTTGTATCTGCTACTGCTAATTGTATAACCTCTGGTCATGGAATGACTAATGGTTCTCCAATTAAGATAACTGATAATTCATTATCATTCAGTTGTACTGAAGGTGAAGGTGGTACACATACATATCCAAGAGCAACTGATCCAGTTTCTAAGAGATGGTTATTCATCAATAATGTAACTGATTCTTCATTCGATGTTCAAGTTTTAGATATAATTCCTTCAACCAATGTAACTTCACATACATGGATTAGTTCTGTTGCTGATGGTATAGTTGAAGGTGATCCTATTGTTGGGCAAGCAGTTCCTGTTGAATCTGTAACTTCTACATCTATTACAATTAATCCTCTTGATGGTGATGTTCCAACTAACACATCTGCACATACATTTGAGAAGTTAAACACATATCAATTCCAACCATCTGCTATTACCTACACTCCAACAACAGGTGTAATGTCAATAACATCTACATCTCATAAGATTGAAGAAGGTGATAAGATATTCATTAAAGATAATTCATTATCATTTAAGTGTACTATGGGTGATGATGCTGGTCTTCATACTTATCCTCGTGAGACAGATCCAGTATCTAATAAGTGGATTACTGCTACTAACGTAACAGATAATACATTTGATGTTAATGTTGGTTCAACACCTAATGTCTTCTATACTCCTTCGGATGCAACATATAATCCAACTACGGGTATAATGAGACTTACTATTGGTAACCATGATCTTAGACCTGGTACTAGTGTTAAGTTAGGACAAGAATCATTAACATTTAAGTGTGCTCACGATTCTTATGCAACTAATCATTCATATCCAAGAAATACAATATTAAGTCATACTCCAACTGATGCTGATTATCATCCTGATACAGGTATCATGACATTGACTGTCAATAATCATAAGATGGGTAATGGTGATTGGGTTAAGATTGCTGATGGTGCTGTAACATTTAAATGCACATATGGTGCTGGTATTCATACTTGGACTGGTGGAACTGCAACTGGTGCTGTTCAAGTTCAAGAAGCAGGTTTAGGAAACTTTGATGTTACTGCTGCTGACTATAATCCATTGACAGGTGATATGGAATTAACAGTTGGATCTCATTCTATTACAACTGGTAATACCGTTAAAATTGTTGCTAATTCATTAACCTTCAGTTGTGATCTTGATAATAATGCAACGAACCACACTTATCCTCGTGCAACTGACCCTGCATATGATACTGCTCTTGCAATATCTGCTGTAACTGGTACAACTATAACAGTTAATGTTGGTGTAAGTTCACCTGGAACTGCATATCCTCGTGCTTCTGATCCAGTTAGCGGTAAGTGGATTAAGGTTTCTAACGTAACTACAAATACATTTGACGTTCAACTTTTAGATATCGTTCCATCAACTAATACAAGTATTCATACATTTGTTTCTGCTGTCACTAATGGAATTAGTCAGAAGAAAGATAGTGCTTATGATTCTCCAGTTGAAATTGTTGATACTACTGCTACAACTATAGATCTTAAAGTTGTTAGACAAATACCTTCTACAAATACAACAAATCACATCTTTGTATCTGCTGCATCTAATGCAGTTATCTCAGGTGGTGCATATACACATACCTTTGTTACAGCAGACGCAGATGCTATTACTAGATCTATAGTACACACTGGTGGTAACTATAATCATGTATTTGCATCAGCATTAACAGATGGTGTAGTTACTGGTGGTAACTATGTTCATACTTTTGTATCTGCTGCAACTAATGGTATTAAGTGTGCTGGTGATGCAGTTTATCTTGCTCCTGGATCTCTTACATTTACATGTTCACAGGATGGAAATGATAGACCTACTGCATATCCTAGAACTACAGATCCTTCTTATAATCAATTATTAGAGATTAAAGATATAACTTCTGATACATTTACTATTGATGTAGGTGCAGCTGCAGAGAAAGATCAATATACTCATTCATGGGTAAGTTCTTCTCAAGGAGCTGTTAAGAAATCTGATTACAATCTCAAAGATTGTACTGATGTTCATACTACAGTCGGTAACTTAATTGATATACTTACAGATACATTAACAAATGCTAATGTATCACCTACACCTGTTGATCATTTAGCAAGTGTTACTAAGGTTCTACCACCATATAAGTTCTACGGTGCAACTGTTGATGCATATAATGATACTCCATTCCCTGTATCATATCATAGTGCTGCCAATGATCTTATAGTTACTAATCAAATTGATGAAGATACTCAGTATAGATTCCGTGATGCTGCATACTTAATTCGTGCAAATAGTGGTGTTATCGTTGATAAAGCAGCATATGACATGCTACAACGTTATCCAGATCTTGCTATTAGTATGCCAAGAAATGCTAATGGAACATCTACAGATGGTACTGTTCGTTGTAAGCAAGATTTAATTGAGTTTGTTAGTGCAATTGCTAATGACCTTGAAAATGGTGGTAATTTAAATACCATGAAAGCTGCTAAGTTCTATATTAGTCTTTCTGGTGGATTACAACATATTCGTTTACAGGTATTCCAATCTGTTTATGCACATGATCGTTTAGGTGTATATCTTAAGCAAGCAGTTACTGGTGATTTAACATATGATAATACCGATAATATCGTTGTTCGTGACTGGGGTATTACTGATAATAGTGGTTCTGGTAATTGTGCCAATGTTCAAACTGCTATTGACACATTAATTACATCAATTAATGATTTGATCGCACCTACAGATAGTGACCATGCACTTGCTGCAGATAGATTATACTTCAATAAAGATTTCCTTGCTGAAGAAATTACTGGTCTTACAACTGCATATTTCACTTATACATTAAACAGTGTTAATTACTCAGCACTTACATATCCTGGATCTACTGGAGAGGCTACATGTCAGAGAGATATTAAGTTAATTTTAGATGGTATTATTTCTGATCTACAAACTGGTGGTAATGAAAGTACTGTTATTGCAATGGAGAAATATCTAAGTGCTACACTTCAGATTGAACAAGTGGATGATGAATTAGCAGCAACTATCTACGCTATTGATAGACTTAGACATCTTGGTCAATTTGGTATTAAGGATAAATTATTCTCACAAAATGAAGGATCAGGTGCTGCTGATGAATATGAAGCAGTTCATACTAATAGAGCAGAGTATAGAGATGGTTTAAGTGATGCTGGTGGTATGAATGCGGTTGTATATCGTTATCGTGATCTATGTGATATTGCAATTAATATACTTGCTCCTGGTGGCAAGGCAGCAAGAAGTGCTGTTAAGCAACTTAAGTACAACCAAAATTACTATAAGGAAGAGATAACCACACTTGTTAATACACAATTTGGAACTGGAACTTGGACTTATAATACATTCATTGATGAAATGGTTGGTAATACTGTTCATGATATTCTTACAACTGACTTTAATAAGACAAGAACTGGTTATACAATAGAATTAACTGGCACATTCAATGATTATATTGTTGGTGAAACTGTTGTTTCTAGTAATGGTGGTAAAGCAACTGTATTAGAATGGGATAATGATGAAGAAATTTTATATACTTCATCATGGACTGGTAATAAGTTTGAACCAACTCAAACATTAGTTGGTGGAAGTTCTGGTGCATATGGAACTATTGCTGCTAATGGTGTTAGTGCTCCTTATACTTGGTATACAGAACCTGCTAATATTAAATCACTTAACACTGCCAGATTAATTACTTCTAATATTTCTGGTCAAGTTGCTGGAACTAATATAGCATCTAATCCAGAAAACTTTACAACTGGTTGGACAAACACTGGTATAACTACATCTGCAGATCAACTTGAATCACCAGATAGTACAACAACTTCAGATAAGTTAATTGCTGCTGCTGTTGCTGGTGAACATTATATTTCACAAAACTTTGCTATTAGTGCTTATGAAACATTTGATAGTGATACAGTTAAGTTTGATAGTGGTACTGAAACATTTGACACTGGTGCTATTGGAACTCAAACAACTCAGCAATACACATTCTCAGTATTCTTGAAGAAAGGTGAATTTAATAGAGTTCGTGTTCAAATGGGTCTTGATACTGGAACTGTTGGAGAGCAATTAGCATTCTTCGATCTTAATTTGAATGATGGTGTTATTGGTTCTATATTCACTCCTGGTAATGGTATTGTTATTGATGCATATGGTGTTGTTCCTTATGGTAATGGTTGGTATAGAGCATATATTACTGGAACATTCTCCTTCGGATTCTCTCAGATACGTCCAATAATCTTTGTTAGAGATGCTTCTGGTGCATCAACCTATACTGGAGATGCAAGTTCTGGTATTTACATCTGGGGTATAAAACTCTTTAAGGGTGTTCTCGATCCTTATCAATCTGTTGCTGGTCAAGTATTCTATGCTGATACAGAGTATAACATTAAGACTTATGCATTAGATCTGTTACAAGATTATATGATTAAGGCACTTACTGGATCTTTAATATCTCCTTCAACTAATGCAGGATTCTATGCATATTATGACAATACAATTAATACTGATTATAAGTATCGTTCTATTGAAAGATTAGTAAGATATAATTTAAATATTATCCGCGAGCAATTAGCAGTAGATAGTTACTACACTGGTATTATCTCATTAAATGGTGTTTTTGTTCCTACTAAGACTTATGGTACTAGAAGCATTCCTACAGGTATACAAGGTGGTTTACAAAATTCAATTTATGTTTATGGTCTTCAAAGTAATGCTAATGCTGAAATTGAAACAATAACTGAAAATTCAGGTAAAGTTGTTCAAGTTTATCAGAGATTTAGAATTGATGGTGATATAACAGACGGACCATTTACTATGAATGAGACTGTTTCTAAACAGGGTGCTCCTTCTGTTACTGGTGTTGTTTATGGTTACTGGTCTGATGAAAACTACAAGTACCTAGATGTTAAGATTACTGCTGGTCCTTGGGCGGTTACAGATATCGTTGTTGGTGCTCTAAACTCAACAACTGCTCAAATTAGTTTAATAGAAGATAGACTTCATATTATTGATGTTAAGGGTGAATTTGAGAATGATATTCCATTTAAGGGATATACAAGTAGTGCTACAGCATCACCTACTGGATATATTAAGGCAGAGGCATCTGTTATTGACAATACTGGTGGAACCTTAACAGTTGATACTGAATCTCTAGAAGGAACATTTGAATCAACTGCTGTTGTTTATCCATCATCTTCTAGGAAATATATCGATGTTTCTAAGTATGCTGGTCTTGATATTACTGTTGGTGATAGAATTGCTTCAGGTGGATATAAGAGATTTGGTGTTTCTGTTCTAAGTGGACTTAATGACTTTACTCAAGGTAATAGACTTTATAAGGTTGTCTCTGGTATTCAAGATACTAACACATACGGTATTATTACTGAAGTTGATATTGATAATGGTTACATATATGTTGCGGAATATCAAGGAACATTTACTCAGGGTGATATTGTAGGTGACTATGGCATAAATGCTTCCTTCCCAGTTGGTTACGCATCAATTCTAACTATTGTTACTACTGAGGGTGCTGCAGCAGCATTAGTACAAGATGTTCGTGATATCGCATTGAATAAGAGATTATATCTAACAGATATTGCAGGAACATTTGATGATAAAGATTATATCATCGGTCCTGATAATTATAGATCTGTAGTTATTGGTATTAATGATCTTAAGGCACGTGTTAAACGTTCCTTCAAGGGATTTGATGGAACAACAACTACGTTCCCATTAACAATTAATAACGGAACTTCATACCTACCTGATTCTGCAGGTCATATGTTAATATTCCTTAATGGTATATTACAACCTCCAGGTGCAACTAACGCATATACAGCGTTCTCTAACCAGATTCAGTTTACTGAAGCACCAGATTTAGGTGCGTCCTTCACAGGATTCTATGTTGGTAAGTTGAGACAGTTAGATGATATATCCTTTGAGTTTGACTCCTTACGTCAGTCATTCAACCTTAAGCGTAATGAAGTATTCTACTCACTAACTCTAACTGAAGGTGTTCAGTCCAGTACAATTCTCCCAGAAAATAACATTATTGTTTCATTAAATGGTGTTGTTCAGGAACCAGGCGTAGGTTTTGAGATCGTTGGTTCTAGAATTATATTCTCTGAAATTCCTCGTGTGGGATCAACATTCGTTGCCTTCTCCTACGTTGGTTCTGAGGCAGACGTTGATGCTGCTGAAGTTGTACCACCAGTTGAACCAGGTGACTTTATTGACATCCAAGGTGAGACTTCAGATAGAGAAGTCGCTGTTATTGAATCTTCTAACTCCTTAATTACCTTTGACTATCTTGGATCAGTCTTTGGTAAGGACGCACAAGGACAAGCAAATATTACTTCAGGAACTATTGAAACCGTTCAGGTAACTTCAGGTGGATCTGGTTATACTTCTAGACCTACTGTTAGACTTGATTCTATATCTGGTTTTGATGGTAATGTTAAAGCACTAGTTGGTGTTGCTGGTGTTGAAATTAATAATCCTGGAAGCGGTTATCAAAACCCTGCTGTTGCAGTTGAAACTGTTGTAGATGATAACTGGACTGCTCCTGACTTAAGTCAGTATGGAGAGGAACCAGTTGACCCCGAAACACCATAAATAACTAAAAATTGTAGCGAGTAATGGCTAAACAACTACTAAGTCTTGGTACTAATGCTAACGACAACACAGGAGATACTCTCCGTGCTGGCGGTGACAAGGTTAATGACAATTTTAATGAATTATATACTGCTTTAGGTAATGGTACAGATTTAACCATTAGTCTCGCTTCTGCAGGTAGTGGTCAGGTATTGCGATATAATGGAACAAACTTTGTTGCGTCAGATTATTTAAATTTAACCTCTGCGTTAGATGTTAATAGTAATTCAATTATATCATCATCTAATGGGAATATTAATATTGCTCCCAATGGAACTGGTAATGTAACGATTGGTAATGGAAGTATTACTAATACTTTCAATGGAACTGATGGAACAATAGATTTTCCAACGAAAGTAAAATATAAGAATGAATTTAGCACACTTGCTGGTGCTCCTGCTGCAGCAACATACACAGGATATTTCTTTACAGTTGATGGTGATGACAACCCATATGTAAACATTAATATTACTGCTGGTGGTGCTGGTGATGTGCAAGCAAAAGTTTTAACACAGTATTCTAGTGTTGATCTTTTAAAAGATATTGATATTACTACTGCAGCACCTACTGAGGGACAAGTTCTAAAGTGGAGTGTTAGTGGAGGTAAATTTGTTCCTGGTGATGATGCTGCTGGTGCTAGTCAACAAAACTTATGGGCAACTTTTGGTGGTGATACTGGTACAACAAGTGCTAATACTACAACAGATACATTAACCATTGCTGGTGGAACTAATATTTCAACAGCAGTATCTGGTGATACACTCACAGTAAACTTTGATGGAACTCTTGTTACAACCTTAGCTTCTTTAACAGATGTTGATGTTTCTGGTGTTGTTCAAGGTGATTCATTATTCTGGAATGGAACAAACTGGACTAAAGTTAGAAGTCCAGTTACATGGTGGGAATTAGGTTCTAATGGAAGCTCAGATTTCACTTTTGATGGACCTGGATTTGCTTCTGCAACTAATGACCCAACTCTTTATGTAAGTAGAGGTTTTACCTATGCTTTTGACAATACTACAATGGGTGGTGCTCATCCTTTTAGAATACAGAGCACACAGGGTTTAACTGGAACTCCATATACTGCTGGTCAATCTGGTAGTGGAACTAGTGTTCTTTATTGGACTGTCCCTATGGATGCTCCATCAACACTGTATTATCAGTGTACTCTCCATGCTGCGATGCAAGGACAAATTAACGTTGTAAGTTGATATAAATGGCAAGAACTGTTCCTGGATCTGGTGCTGTAATTAACCCAATTTTCGATGAAACTTTTGGCGTTAAAGCAGTAGAAGTACTAAACGGTGGATCTGATTACTCAGTATCAGATCCCCCTAAACTTTCTGTAACTGGATGTGGAACTCCCGTTACAGAAGCTCTTCTTTATCCTATTATTGATGAAGATTCAGGAAAAATTATACATGTTAGAGTTCTGGAGAGAGGTAGTGGATATGATCCTTTACGATTACAAATTATTCCACAGGATGAAACTCCTAATGTCGTAACTTCTTTTGATATTAATAGAATATGGCAATCACATCCTAACTCTACAACTAGTGGTGCATTTACTAATTCTACTGATAGATTAGTTATTGCATCAGACAATCATCCAAAACCTACTTGGACACAAGAAGAAGCAGCTCCAGGTGGCGGACCTTTAGTAGATAGATCATTTAATCAAACTTTTGTTTATAGAGGTGGTAAAGACGTTCCTAATCCTGGTACTAGAGAAAATCAACCAGATAAGGTTCTTGGTATTTTAGCGAATGGTGGATTATTACATACTCCAGAATGGGGTCCAGATGGTAATGCTCCTCCAGGACATTCTATTGATGCGGTTAAAAATAATTACGTTAAGAATAACGATGTATATGATGTTGTTACCGAAAATAATATCAAATATTATCATTCAAATAGACTTATTAATGAATTTGAATTAGATAACGGTGTATTTGATTGGGGTCTTTTAATACCATTTGTTTGGAATATTAAAGTAGAATTTGATAATATTATGCTAACAGTTACTAATGTTGATGAGACATTAGGAACTATTGAAGTTGGTAGATTAGTTGATGAAATTGCTGGAAATGCTAGAGGTGAAATATCTAAAGTTGTTAGAAATAATCAGGGTGTTGTAACAAGAATATATCTTAGAGATCTTTCTGATGGTGCAATATTTTCTCAAGGTGATGGATGTTTAGGATCTAATGGATTTAACTTTACTATTAGTGAACTTCCTAGAACATTTGAAATGGGAATATTTTATATTGATTTTGGAACAGAAGCAAGTGAATTTGGTCCATTTACTCCAGGAAAATATTATATGTCTCCTGAGAACATTAAAGTTCAAAGGAATTATTTGATTATTTGGAATCAATCTGATAGTTCTAATACTCAGGGTACTGATGGTCATCCAATGAGATTTAGTACTACTCCAGATGGTCCTTTAAATTCAAGTCCTGGTACACTTTATTATAAGAGCACTGGAGTAACACAAGCACCAGCTGCTGATTATGAAAACATATATCAACCGTTATTCATAATGAATGCGGATGAGTCGGCAAAGATTTATTATCATTGTGCATATCACAGATATATGTCTGGATATGAAGGTGATGAAGGATATATGATTTTTGATTCTACAGTTGATAATGATCCAAGACCAAATACTTATTATACTGATAATTTTTATCAAAGTGATTCAAACGATCCTGCGACTATTGATCGTGCAAGACATACAGATGGACATTCTAAGATCTTGGGTATGTCTTATGATGGTTATCCGATTTATGGACCTTGGGGATATAATGCTTCTGGAACTGTAGTTAGAGAAACTTCAGGATATCGTTTAAAAACATCTTTAGAATTAGCTGGTAATAGACCTGTAGTTACAACAGCAAGCACAGTAAATTATACTGTCACTTCTTCTAATGGAAAATATCTCTTTAACGGATCTTCTCCATCGTTCTTAGGTTTAGAACGTGGTAAAACTTATGTCTTTGATTTAGATAGTGCTACTAATGATAGTCAGCAATTATTGATAGGAATAAATGAAGATGGTTGGCATAGTCAAAACCCTGTTATAATTGGAGATACTACACAGTTATTTGGTGGACCAGGTATTACCTATACTATAGATGGTTCTACAGTATCATATACTGGTTATCTAACTGGATTTAACGGAGCAACGACAAGATCAGTTACATTCCAAGTTCCTGCAACTGCACCAGCTGCATTGTACGTATTTGCATATACTACTGCTGGTTATGGAATTAGAACTGTTCAAGATGGTTATCTCTTAGGAGATTTGATTGATGATAATATATTTGATGAATCTGTTCTTTGGGATAGTGGAACTGCTTATATTATAGGTGAGACTGTTAAAAATTCATCTGATGTAATTTACGAAGCAACTGCTGCTATTAGTAGTGGAGGATCACAACCTGTTCATACTACTGGAACTACTAATAATTGGAAGTTCCTTGTAACAAAAGGAACTTTGGATTCTTATAATGGTAAATTTGCAGTAACCCCAGAATATCCTAATGGAACATATGCTTATTATATGATTGAGGATAGTAGTGGTGATCCTGTTTATCCATATGCTATTGGTCCTAGATTTTACGGGACACCTTTATTTGAGGGTGATGCTGTTCCTACAGCACCTGATACGTTCCCATCTGTTGCAGAGGGTGATGTTGTTTTAAGTACTGATAATCCTGGACAAGTATCTTATATTAAGATGACTAAGAAAGGTGATAATTTCTTTGGTGCTGCTAATGCAAGAATACTTGGTGGAGAAGGAACAGGTGCTACAGGAACACCTACTGTTCAAACAGTTACTGGTCTTTCATTAACTAATCAAGGTAGAAACTATGCAACTCCTCCAACACTTATCTTTGAAGGTGGTAGTGGACAAGGTGCTCAAGGTGCTGCTGAAATTGATACATTAGGTAAAGTTACATCTATTAGTATTGTAAATGAAGGTGAATATTATGATGAACCTCCTTATATTTTAATCACTGGTGGTGGAGGTATAGGTGCTAAAGCGGAAGCATCTGTATCTCAAGGTAAAATTATTGATATTAGTGTTACTGAACCAGGTGAAGGTTATACTGGTTCTCCTAATGTTATCTTTACAAAACTTGTTAATCTTAAACGTAAGACAAGAGCAAGACAAGCATTTAACTCATCTAATATATTCTTAACTGGTCTTACTAAAACAGTTTCACCATCAGATACAACGATATACGTTAATTCTACAGATGCTTATCCAGGATCTGGTACTATTATTGTTAATAGAGAAACTATTACTTACACTTCTAAATCAAGAGAAAAATTTACTGGTGTAACTAGAGGTGTTAACTTTAACTATGATCAGAGAATAATACTTGATGCTGGTCAGAATAATAATGAAGGTATTTCAACTTATGCATTCCAAGTTGGTGATAGAGTTATTAGAAAGGTTGAAAATGCTGCTAACAAGGTTGCTAAAGTATATGACTGGGATCCTTCAACTAGAGAATTATTAGTTGTATTTGAAATTGATGAATTAGCATTTATTGATGGTGGATTACCTTCTACAGAAGATGCAATCGTTCAGTTTGATGCTGGTGTTGCTGCTTCTGCTCCAAGTGGGTTCCAACCTCATGTTGTTTTACAAACAGCAAATGAAGTAGGGGAAGTTATACCACTTTTAACGGAACCTCTTACAACATTACAGGATGCAGCATTTGAAGATGATGATGAACAAGACGGTGCAGGTGATGGTATTCCTGATCTGGTAAATACTGGAACAGACTTTGAGAACCAAATCAATCTTGATGGTGGTATTTACAGTTCTTTATATGGTATTGAAGCAACTCAGGGTGGTCAAAACACTACTTTATTCCAAGTTGGTGATAATATTAAGGATGGTTCAATACCATTTAAATATGCAACTGTATCCACTGCAGGTGCTCTTGCAGATGGTGTAGACCATACTGCACTAGTAAAACTATACTTAGATGCTAATAATGCAAATGGTCAAAGTTTCAGTGTTAATGAAGTTGTAACAGGTAATATTTCTGGAGTTATTGGAACTGTTGTTACTTGGGATCCTGTAGAGGTAAGTCTTACTGTTAAAGATATTGTTCCTTATAACACAGGTGATGTTAATGTTGGTGTAAATGGTTACTTATATAAATTCTCTGAGAAGGGTACTATAGTTGATTTCTATGTTCAAACAGCAGGTACTAACTATACAGCAGTTCCAACATTAGCAGTTGAAAATATTGGTGATATACAGGCAACTGGAACCGTTAATATGACTACTGCAGGTGACCAAGTTGCAAGTATTACTATAACTAACGGTGGTTATGGTATTACACAATCTGTAGATGGATCATATAACCTTCATCCTACGGTAACATTTAATAATGCAGCAGGTGATACTACTGGTGCAGGTGCTAAAGCATATGCAATTATGGGTGGAGAAAACATCGTTGGTAATGGTGGTGCAACTTATCGCATCAAATCAATTGAATATACTACACAGGTTCGTTCGTAACCTTCATAAATAAACAAGAGGACAATAGTCACTAGGAAATGGCAGCTCTATTAACTGATCAATTTAGAATTTTTTCAGCTCAAAAATTCATTAAAGCTCTTGAGGGTCCAGATGCAACCCAGAGCGACACGGCTGCGGGTGCAACGAGAGATCGTTTGTACTTGTTTATTGGTAGACCACAAAGTTGGGATAATGAAAACTCGCCTCCACAGGCAGTTGATTCATTTGCCGAATTTTCTGGTGCTTATGATGATATGGTTTCTCTGAAGAGAGTCCTTGCTTCAGATACCGTTCAGGTGGTTCGTAGAATTGACTGGGTTTCCCCAGAACAAACTACTGGTGGATTAGGTTTTACCTATGACATGTATCGCCAAGACTATTCTCCTAGTAAAACTGCTGCATCTGGTGCTACTAAACTATATGACTCTGACTTTTACGTTGTAAACTCTCAGTATCAAGTTTATAAGTGCATCTATAACGGAACTTCACCTTCCGATCCTAACGGAAAACCTTCAACTGTTGAACCTACTGGAACATCTACTTCAATTATCACTACTGGTGATGGTTATCGCTGGAAGTATATGTATACTATTCCTGTTGCATCTGTTCTTAAGTTCTTCTCTACAGACTATATGCCTGTCTTTACTAATGATTCTGTAAAGACAAATGCTGTTTCTGGTGAGATTGATACTGTTGTAATTAATGCTGCTGGTTCTGGTTATAACAATGGAACATATGATAACGTTGCTATCAACGGTGACGGAACAGGTGGTCGAGTTTCCATCGTTGTTGACGGTGGTAAAGTTATTTCAGCAACTGTTACATCTGGTGGTACTGGTTATACTTTTGGTAAAATCAGTGTTGACAACATTACTGGTATTGGCACAGGTCAAGGTGGACAAGTTGATGTTATTATTCCTCCTCCTGGTGGTCACGGTGCTGACGCAGTTGTAGAAATTGGTGCTTTCCGAGTTATGATTAACGCCAAACTCTCTTATGATGAGGGTGCTGGTGACTTCCCGATTGATAACGACTATCGTCGTATCGGTCTTATTACTAATCCTTTGAAGTTTGGAACTGCAGAATTGATTGCAGATTTGACTGTTTCTGCTACTAAAGCAGCAATTTTCTCACCTACTTTCCAAGGTAATTACGTTCCTGATGAAATTATTACTCAAACACGTGTTGTTGGTGGAACCAACGTTACTGCTCGTGCAAGAGTTATTTCATGGAATGCAACAACAAAAGTTTTGAAATACTATCAAAACTCAGTAGATGGTATCTTCCCTGAAGTTACTGGTACACAAAATGAGTTTGATGGATCTAATGTTATAAGTGGTGCAACATCTGGTGCTGCTGGTCAACCTGATGTTAATTTCCCTGCCGTCCCTAATTCCTCCTCTAGAACTATTAACAACACTGAATATGACTTGGGTATGAAATTCAACAATGGTTATGCTAAACCTGAAGTTGCTTCAAGTAGTGGTTCAGTTGTTTACATAGATAATAGGAGATCTATTAGTCGTGCTAACGACCAGGTAGAAGATATTAAAATCGTAATCGAGTTCTAACGAATGGCACAGAATACTAATTTAAACGTAACACCGTATTACGACGACTTTGATAAAGCGAAGAACTTTTATCGAGTGTTATTCCGTCCTGGATTCCCAATACAGGCAAGAGAACTTACGAGTATGCAATCCATCCTGCAAAATCAGGTGGAAAATATGGGAACGCACCTCTTTAAAGATGGTGCAATGGTCATTCCTGGACAAATTGGATATGACTTAGAAGTTGATGCGATTCAAGTTCAAGAAAGTTTCTTGGGTGCTGACGTAGAAAATTATCGTACTCAACTTACTGGAAAAATTATTACAGGTCTAACCTCTGGTGTTAAGGCCAAAGTTCTTTATAGTATTTCTGCTACAGAATCTGAGAAAGGTTATATCACTTTATATCTAAAGTATATTGAATCTGGAACAGAAACAGGTGGTACAGATAATACACAACAAACATTTATTGATAATGAACAGTTAGTTACTGATACTGAAATTACCTTTGGAACCACTTTGATTGAAGTTGGATCACCATTTGCTCAGTTACTTCCAACTTCTGCAGTCCAAACTGGATCTGCTGCATATGTTCAAAATGGTGTTTACTTCATTCGTGGATTCTTTGTAGACGTTCCTTATCAGTATATACTCCTTGATCAATATGGAAGCACACCAAAATACAGAATTGGACTCGAAATTCTTGAGTCAATCATCACCCCAGAAGATGACTTATCACTCAATGATAACGCTGCAGGCACATCTAATTATGCTGCTCCTGGTTCTCATAGATTCAGAATAACTACTAATTTAGTTAAGAAATTACTTACAGATGAAGCAGATAAAGACTTCATAGAATTACTGCGTATTAACGGAGATAAAGTAGAAAAACTTGTTGACCGTAGTGCATATGATGAATTAGAAAGATCCCTTGCTACCAGAACTTATGAAGAGTCTGGAGACTATGTTGTAGATGATTTCCAGATCACTATGAGAGAAGGTCTTAGTGATGGATTTAATAATGGTGTTTATGCAGCAGGTGATACTACTGCTGATGGTAATTCAGCTGCAGAAAATCTTTTTGCTGTTGAGTTTGGACCAGGTACTGCATACGTTAGAGGATATAGAATTAAAACTCTTGCTCCAACTTATGTTGACTTAGCAAAACCAAGAGATACAAACTCTGCACAGAATACAATTATTCCTTTTGAGTTAGGTAACTATTCTAAAGTAAGTAATACTTATGGATTCCTGAACACATCTGGATCTACTATTACTAATGCATATCAAACTTTAGAATTACGTGATAACTTTACAGCAACTCCTGGTGATGCACAAGGTAATATTATTGGTTATGCACGTTCTGCATCGATAGAATTTTTAACTAATCCAGATGGAACATTTGGTAATGCTGATGATCAGTACAAACTACACATTTTTGATGTGCAAATGTTTACTGTTATTCAGATGGCAAGTGCTCAAACTATAACAACTACTGCTTCTGATAATAGAGGATCTCTTATTGTTGGTAAAACATCTGGTGCTAGAGGTTTCTTAGTTAATCCTATAACCAGTGCTACACATATGCAACTGTATCAGGTTGAAGGGATTTTCCAGAAAGGAGAAATGATTACTGTTGATGGATTAGATAAGGATATTATTTCTAATCTTCATACTTATCAGTATTCAGATAGTCGTCAAGTATGTGCTAGAGATGAAAGTAATAGTGCTGTAGAATTTACTGCTGATATAATTTTAGATGATATAAGACCTTTACAAGGTATTACATTTACCTATGATGCTACGGGTGGTTCAGAGAAAATTACGGGAACAAATTCTAATTTCGTATCTGACCTACGTCCTGGTGATAGAATTTATTTTAATGAAACTAAGTATGTTGATGTTGATTTTGTAACTCCAACTAACTTATCAACTGCTAATAATGCTACTATCTTTAACTATTCATCTCAAGTAGTACTTGTTACTCCTGCTGGCGGTGGTGCTGCTCCTAGTGCAGGAACATATACTAATTTACTTCGGTATAGAGGTAAATTAACTGACATTGATAAAGCAACATTAATTAAAGAAATGCCTAAACCTTATGTTAAGAGCATTTCTGATGAATCTATGATTGTTAGAAGAACATTTGATAATCAAACTGTCTCTACTAACTCACTTTCTATTACTCTTCCTGAGAATGAACAGTTCCAAGCTATTACTGATGCAAATTATACTTTCACAGTAATGGGTGGAAGTAATGGTACATATCCTATTGGTGATCAATTACCTGTTGATACTGTAAACAGTGGTGGTGTAGGATATACAACTTTTGCTGATCCTTCTACTAAGACTACTCTTAATATTGCTAACTTAACAAATATTACTTCTGTTAAGGTTACAGCAACAATATCTAAGAACGTTACTACTAAGAAGTCTAAATCACCGACAAATATGTTTGTCTTGAAGGTTAATCAAAGTGTTCAAGACCTTGATAAGATGCCTTACGGACTGACTTATTCTGGTGTATATGGAACTAGAATTGAAGATAAAGATATATCTTTAGGATTAACAGACGTATTTAATGTTCATGCTGTATATGAGTCTTTAGATGATAATGATCCTATAATTCCATCAGTTACTTTAGTTGAACCTGCTTTCTTTGCAAATAAGAGTATTGTAGTTGGTAGAACTTCAAAGGCAAGAGCAAGTGTTGTTGATTTCAACTCAAGCACATTAAAACTAACTGTTGTTTATCTTGAGGGTAAATTTGTTTCTGGTGAAACATTAGATGGATTTAATAGTAGTAATGTTGCTATTCAAGGTATTATTAATGATTCTGTAGGTTCTGTTATTGAAGGATCTAAAGTAATTACAGATCGTTATGTTTTACAAAATGGTCAAACTGATTTCATTTATGGAACATCTAAACTTGTAAGAGAAAAAGGTGTTGCATTACCTATTAGAAAATTAAAGATTGTATTAGATTATTATGCACATGCTGCAACTGGTGATTACTTTGCTGGTCAATCTTATCTTGATACTAACTATGCAGATATACCTTTCTATGATAATCTATTCTTACCTGATTTCTTAGACTTCCGTCCAGGTGTTAAGAATCTTTTCCAAGGAACAGGATCTGTTGCTTCTCCAGCATATGTTCAATTACCAACATTAGATTTTAGATCAAGAATATTCCCAACTTCTGGTACACCTTCTGCAACTTTATTTGACGTTCCTCAAATTAATAGTGACTTTAGGTGTGATTTTGATTGGTATTTGTCAAGGGTTGATAAAGTATTTGTTCTTCCTACTGGTGAATTCCAAATCATTAAAGGTAAGTCTGCAGAGAATCCTACAGAACCAGATGATTTACAAGATGGTATGCTTCTAGCAATTCTAAAGCATGATCCATATACATTCGATACTTCTGAAGATACTGTTATAGTAAAATCAGATAATAAGCGATATACCATGAGAGACATTGGTAATATCGAAGATCGTCTTAATAATGTTGAGTACTATACATCACTCAATATGCTTGAATCAGATACATTTAATTCTGAAATTTTAGATGCATCTGGTAAGAGTCGTTTGAAGAATGGATTTATTGTAGATGACTTTACAGATCATTCTAAATCTGATATGGAGGAAGAAGATTATAGTGCTTCATTAGATTATGAATCAGGCACATGTCATGCTTCTCATTATACTACTAATATTTCTTTATTAATTGATGATTCATTATCGCAAAATATTCAGCAAACTGGTCCTCTAATCACTCTTCCATATGTTGAGGAAGCATTAATTATACAACCATATGCTTCTAGAGTTGAGAATGTAAACCCATTCAACGTCTTTGCTTATATTGGACGTATTGATTTAACTCCAGCATCTGATGATTGGGTAGATACTAATCGTCTTCCAAGAAGAGTTACAAGTATTGAAGGTAATTTCAGAGCAACAAGAAGAAGACTCAATGTAGACCAGAATGGATTTGCTCCAACTCAATGGAGAGCATGGAGAACCACATGGACAGGAACATCTCGTGGTAGATGGAATAGATGGAGAGAGCATACATTTGCTAACTTTGTTCCAGGTAGAGGTCGTCGTGTTCTTGGTGGTAGAACAATTACTACCACTCGTCGTCAAACAAGATCTGGTATTAGAACTAGAGTTGTACCAAGAATTGATAGAAGGTCATTAGGAGATAGGATAGTATCTGAAACTTCAATACCGTGGATTAGGTCTAGGAACGTTGAGGTTGTTGTTGCTCGTATGAAGCCAAGAACTTCATTCTTCTCATTCTTTGATGGTCAGAAGATTGATGATTATATGATTCCTAAAGTTATTGAACTTATTAAGAACTCTTCTACTGATAGTAGAACTAACTCAACACCATTTGTGGTTGGAGAATTAGTTAGAGGTTTGACTAGTAGATGTAGATTTAGAGTTGCTGCACCAAATGACTTCTTTAAGTATAATCAGTATGATGATACTGAGATGCCATCCTCTTATGCATCTACAACACCATTCTTGAATATTGATACTGAATCACTTGCTAGAAGAGCAGTAGGACGTTATTATGGTAACTTCCAAGTTGGTGAAGTTTTAATTGGTCAATCAGGTGCAAGAGCAGTTGTTAAAGATCGTAGACAAATTACAGATAGATTAGGACAATGGAAAGGAGCATTCTTCATTCCAAATCCTAGAAATAGAAATAATCCACGTTGGTCAACTGGTGATAGAACTCTAAGACTTACAACAAGTAAGACTGATTCTAGACTTCCAGGATCAGTTGCTTCTTCTGCAGAGACTGAGTACTCAGCAAAAGGAACACTTAGAAGGGTTCAAGAAAACGTATTAGCAGTTAGAAATGCTAGACTTGTAAGAGATACAACAACTCAAAGAAGAACTAGGAGATCAACTAGAACTGAGACTCGTCAGGTTGGTTGGTGGGATCCACTAGCACAATCATTCTTAATAACAGAAGATGGTGGTACATTTATTACTTCAGTTGATATTTACTTCAACACGAAGGATACAAATATTCCTATCTCTATGCAGATAAGAACAATGGAAAATGGTTATCCTACAACTACTATTCTTCCATTCTCTGATACCACATTAACTCCTGATCAGGTTCAGATCTCTGAAACTGGTGCTATTGCAACTAAGTTTACATTTAGAGCACCTGTTTATATCCCACAATCAATAGAACATTGTTTTGTTCTATTCTCCGATTCCAATACATATCAAGTTTGGATTTCAAGGATGGGTGAATTGGATATTTCTGGAGACAGAACTATATCCGAACAGCCTTATGCAGGTGTCTTATTCAAGTCACAGAACGCAACTACTTGGACTGCAGACCAGTATGAGGATATGAAGTTCATTGTTAATAGAGCGAAGTTTACTACTAATCTAAACTCTAGACTTACACTTACTAATGCTCCTTTAGATGTAGGTAACAATGGTAAGATCACTTTAGCACCTGATCCAATCCAAACTTATCAACCAGAGTTGCAACTTAATACTGCAGCATCTAATTTAACTGATACACCATTTACTATAGGTGCTCGTGTTTATCAGAAACAGTCTCTGGCTCAAGGAACTATTACAGCAAAAGCAAATAAAGCTGGTAGTGGGTTTACTCTAACTATTAATGATATTAGTGGTACTTGGGTTGACGCACAAGCAATTGTGTCATCTAAGACTACTGGAACTATAACTCTAACAAGCACATCTGGATATGCAGTTGGTGACCAAATTACTGGTGGAACTAGTAGCACAACTGCTACAATTACTGATGTAACTAATGCTACTACTTTAGCAGTTAATTATCTTTCTGGAATGTTTACAAACGGTGAGACAGTAACTGGTGATGGTGCAGGTGGTGGTACTGCAAGTCAACAGACGACAGTTCCTGGATCTGGAACAAATACGGTTCCTGCAGGAGACAGAGTGAGTTCTGCTACAGTTCAGGCAGCAACTCAATCAGGTGCTCCATCATATGATACATCTAATAGAAAGATCAGAATTGCACATTCCGATCATGGTATGCATGATTTAGATAATAATGTTATTATCGAAGGTGCTATATCTGAAATTTCAGATACTTATCTAACATCTGCTATATCAGCATCTGACACTGCTGTTAATGTTAATGATGCTACTGCATTCCATAAGATTATCAATGCTGCAGCAATTACTGCATCTAATGTAGGATACATTAAGATTGAAGATGAGGTTATGTCTTATTCAGCAATTAGTAATGATGGTAAAACTATTACAGTTCATGAAAGAGGACTTGATGGAACTACTGCTGTAACACATGCTGATGAAACAGTTGTTGAATGTTATAACTTAGATGGTATTCCTTTAACAGAAATCAACAAGACACATGCTGCTATTGCTTCTCCATCACTAGATGGTTATGAAATAGCAACTAATTCTCTTGGTAGATTGGGTATAAGATCTGGTGGTGAAGCAATTGTTGCAACTCAGAATGTTCAGTATGAGATTTTGGTACCTCAAATTGAAAGGATGTTACTTCCTAAGACAGATATTACTGCAAGAGTTAATACTATTACTGGTACATCTATTAATGATGGAACCACAATGGGACAAAACTCCTTTAGTAATACAGGAGAGTTTTTAGATGTAAACTTAAGTGAAGATAATCCTTTTGATTCTCCTCAGTTGATTTGTTCTGAACAGAATGAATCTGCAGAATTGAATGGTGCTAAGTCATTTAGAATGGATTTAACTATGTTTAGTAACTTAGCGACAGTAACACCTGTAGTTGATACTGATAGAATGTCCATTACAACTGTAAGTCAAAGGATTAATAATCCTACTAATGTTGATACGGCAAAACTTGCTGTTGGTGACGAACATGCTGCTGTTTATATTAGTAAGGTTGCAAGTCTTACTAATAATTCCACATCAATTAAATTGATGTTTGCTGGTTACCGTCCACCAAATACTTTCATAAAACCCCTATATAGAGTACTTCCTGCAGGTTCTTCAGATCCTATAGAGACCTATGGATTTGAATTCTTCCCAACGGATACTGCTAAGATTCCTGAAACTACTGAGTTGGAACTATATAATGATTATGAGTATGAAGTTACTGGTTTAGACTTTACACAATATCAAGTTAAATTGGTATTTGTATCTGCAAACCAAGCATATGCTCCAACGGTTAAGGAACTTAGAGCAATCGCACTCGCTGTATAATGAAAGTACCTGTTAAAGACCATGCTGGATGGTATCGTGACGACAACGGAGCCATCCAATGTTCTGATTCTTCTACTTACGAAAAGTATATGAAGGGTTATAGAGCAGAACAACAGAAACAAAAAGATTTTGTAGCTTTACAAAATGACGTTTCTGGGTTAAAATCAGATATGAGTGAGATTAAATCACTTTTACTAACGTTAGCTGACAAATCATGACAACCACTGAACTGGAAAAAGTATCACAAGAAACGATGCTTTCCCAATTTAAGGAAAGATATCAAAAATGCATTGCTGAGAATCAGCAATTAGCACAAAAAATTAAAGAAAATGAAGTTACAGCACTCAAGCTTCAGGGTGCTATTGAAGCATTAGAGTATTATAACCCTCCTGTCGAAGGAACAGCACCAGAGCGGCCAGACATTCCTGCTGATGATGTAACGGATGGGTCTCCTGAATTAACTGAATAATATTGAAGGGGGACGCAAGTCCCCTTTCTTAATGGCATAAATAACTTGGAAGCATGTTCCCATAGAGTTGTCTTAAAAATAAAATGGCAAATAGAATTCAATTAAGAAGAGGTGGTGCTCAAGATTGGGCTAACTCTAACCCAACCTTGGCACAAGGCGAATTAGGTATTGAACTTGATACTGGTAGATTTAAAATAGGTGATGGTGTTACTGCATGGAACACTTTAAGATATGAGCGTCCTGTTGAGTCTACATCTAATACCGCAAATACATTAGTACAACGAGATGCAGATGGTAATTTCTCTGCAGGTACTATTACATCAACCATTATTGGTAACTCTTCAACTGCTTCAAGACTTGCATCTGCTAGACAGATAACTTTATCAGATGACATAGTAGGATCTGGTGTTTTTGATGGTTCTGCCAACCTCACTATATCTACTGGACTACAACTAATTTCAACTCTACCTCATTATGATGGAACTGCTAGTGCTTCTGCAACTTATACAAAGGTAACTGTAGACGCAAAAGGTAGAGTTACAAATGCTTCAACACCTTCAACTATTGCTGATTATAATCTTGATGGAACTGTAGAGGGAGCATCAGCTCAACCATATGATTTAGACTTAGTTGCAATATCAGGTCTTACTACTACTGGTATTATTGCTAGAACTAGTGGTGGTGCTATGGCAACCAGAACTATTACTGGTACTGCCACAAGAATTGGTATGGCTAATGGTAATGGTGTTTCTGGAAACCCAACCATTGACCTTATTACTACTGCAGTAGTTGCTGGTGATTATAATACAGAATCTCTTACATCAGTATCTGGTGTTGGTAGTAATAGTGAACCATTTGGAACAGAAACTGTAAACGCTACGAAATTTACAGTTGACGCATATGGTAGACTAACTAGTGCAACCAATGTACCTATTGCAACAGCAGTAGAAGGAACAGATGCAGCAGCATACAACGCAGGAACGACCTATTCCAGAGGTGATAAAATCACTAATGCGTCGAAACTTTATCAGGCCATTGCAGGTATTGCGGCTGGAGGTGGAGCACCTACTCATTCAGATACTAGCGATGCTGGATCGTGGAGACATCTTGGTGCGGTTACCACGAAGCAAAAGGGTCTCGCTTCCTTTGCTCAAGAGGATTTTGATGTATCTGCAGGGGGTCACGTTAGTCTCGCTGCTGCTGGTATTGACAATTCTCAATTACAGAACAGTAGAGTTTCGTTTGCTGATGGCAACACGAAAGAGGACTTCACACTCGACCAAGAACTAACTGCTACTACAGGATATCGTGGATTCAATTATCTCAACTACATCAAGATTAATGACACAAGTGGTAATCTACTGTTTGGGGCAAATAATACGGGTGATAGTAGTGCTGGAGAGATTGATGTTAACGTCAGATCCTATTTTAGTGATCCAGACATTACCCTCGATGGGGCGGTTGCACAAACTATAGACAAGACTGGAGATGGTAATCTAACAATCCAGACTACACAGAGCTCAACTTCTCTTAGAACATTAAGTATTTTTGCAACTAACTTAGGTTCTGGTGATAGTAAAGTAGTTATTGGTGCAGAAGATGCTGTTACTATAACTGCATCAGATGCTTCTGGTAAAGTACAAATAGAAGACACATATTTCCAAGGGGATTATATTGCTTCCTCTGCTGCTACCATGATCCTAGATCCTGGTGATGACAGAGCAGTAAGTGGTAAAGTTCAGATAATGGGGGACTTACAAGTAGATGGAACGACTACAACAATTAATTCAACAATCACTACGTTGGATGATCCTATTATCACTCTTGGTGGTGATACTGCTCCAGCTTCAGATGACAGCAAAGACAGAGGAGTTGAATTCAGATATTACGACTCTTCGGCAAAGGTTGGATTCTTTGGTTACGACGATTCAGCCGCAGATCTTGGAGGGCATACAGGAGCGTTTACATTCCTCTACGATGCCACAAATTCCTCCGAAGTATTCTCTGGAACAGATGCAGGGATCATCGCTGGTAATTTAAAACTTACAACTGGTACAGCATCTACAACTAATACTAGTGGTGATCTAGTGGTCGCAGGTGGTGCTGGTATCGGTGGTAGTGTCAATATCGGTGGTTCGGTAGATATCGATACTAACTTAGGTGTTACAGGCACATCACTTTTTACTGATGAAGTAGTAATTAAGGGTGCTTCTAAGAATTTCATACTTAAGGATGGTAGTAACAACGCTAAGATTACTGCAGTAACTACATCTGGTAATCTAACAATGGCAGGAATTCTTGCTGTTACAGGTAACGTAGATGTTAATAGTAACAAGTTTAATATCACAGCAGCAACAGGTAATACTGCTATTGCTGGTACTTTAACAGTATCTGATCAAACAATTGTTAAGGCAGATAATAAGTCATTTAATATACAGACTGCTGCTGGAGTAGATAAGTTTACAGTCGATACAGATAATGGTAATACAGATATTGAAGGTACATTAAATGTTGCTGATTTAGTTCATTTTGAATCTACTGATGAACCTAACATTGCACTAAACGTTGGTACAGATTTGTATGAGATACAGAGTTCTGACTATGGTGCATTAAGATGTGATGGTGGTGGATTCTTTGATAAGGACGTATTGTTTGATGGTGACATCTATCTAAACGGAGACTTCAATCAGAGAGATAGTGGAACTGAGAGTTGGGGTTTACGGAACTGGTTGCAGGTTAGATATAAGATCAGAGCTGGTTCTAGTGTTGCTTACAACCCAACTTATGCTACACATAACACTTCTAACCTAAGAGTATATGGTGGTGCTGGTATTGCTCAGAACCTACATGTTGGTGCTACTGGATCTGGAGAAGGTCTATTCGTTGGTAAGAAAAACTCTGGTGACACAGTTAAATTCCAAGTCTTAGGTGCTACAGGTAATATAACATCTGAAGGAACATTAACACAAAATGGTACTTCTGAATTTAATGGAACTGTAGATGTAGATGCTGATTTTGCAGTTAGAACTGGAACTACTGATAAGTTTACTATTGCTTCTGCAACTGGTAATGCAGTTGGTGAAGGAGATTTAAACATTAAGGGTGCAGTTGATCTTGACACTACACTTAATGTTGATGGTGCTGCAACTATCCAAGATGATCTTATTGTCAAGTCTGATAATAAGATGTTCAAGGTTCAGACTGCTGGTGCTGTAGATAAGTTTACAGTAGATACTGATAATGGTAATACTGTTATTAAGGGAACTGTTGATATAGATGAGCAACTTACAGTTACTTCTGGAGTCACAATAAATGACGCTAATAAAACATTTACGATCCAGAATGGGGCTGGTACTCCTGTTACTAAGTTTGAAGTTGATACTGACAACGGTAATACTAACATCATTGGTACACTCACCGTTGGTGATGCAACTCAAATCAATGATACGTTCGGTGTTTCAGGTGTAGTAACAGCAACAAATAACACAGAGCAAACTCTAACAGGTTCATATGCTGCTGATGGTGCTGCAAGATTCTCTGGTGGTATTGGTCTTGCTAAGAACCTTGCAGTTGGTGGTGCAGCTAGAATATATGGTGCTACTGAATTATCAGGTGCTTTAGATCTTAATAGTAGTGCTGATATATCTGGTGCTTTAGTATGTAATGATAATGTAAACATCAAAGCAGATAATAAGATGTTTACTATTGAAACTGCTTCTGGTGTAGACAAGTTTACAGTTGATACTGATAACGGTAACACTGATATTCGTGGAACATTAGATGTTGGTGGTGATGTAACTGCTGAATCTAACCTCACAATTACGGGTAATCTTACAGTCAATGGAACAACAACAACAGTCAATAGCACAGTTACCACTTACGACGACCCTATTGTTACTTTGGGTGGTGACACAGCACCAGGATCTAACGATGGTAAGGATAGGGGTGTTGAATTCCGCTATTACGATGGCTCTGCTAAAATCGGGTTCTTCGGATATGACAGATCAACCTCCGAGTTTGCATTATTAACAGATGCAACTAATACTTCAGAAGTATTATCAGGTACTGATGGTGCTTTAAGAATTGGATCAGTTCATGTAACTGGTGCAGGTACTTCATTAGATGTAGATAATAACTTAAACGTTGATGGCACTGCAACTGTAGATGGTCAGATTATTTCTAATCTTGCTACAGGAACTGCTCCTTTGTCTATTACTTCAACTACTAAGGTTGCAAATCTAAACGTAGATTTACTAGATGGTATGACAACTGCAAGTGCTAATACAGCATCTACAGTTGTTAATCGTGATGCTTCTGGAGATTTTGCTGCTAATCAAATTACTGCTGCTAGTGCTGCTGGTGCTGGTGCAGGTTTCTTAGGTAACGCATCTTCTGCTGATGTTTGGAAGACTGCCAGAACACTTACTATTGATGGTGTAGTGGATGGTTCGGTTTCCGTCACTGGTGGAGCAGACTTTACGGTTACTACTACCTATAATGACGCAGATATAACTGCACTTGCTGCACAGACTGGCACAGGATATATGGTCAGAACTGCTGCAAACACTTATGCTCATAGAGAATTTGCAGTAACAGCATCCTCTGGTATTACTCTTACTAATGCTAATGGTGTATCGGGTAACACCACTATTAACGTTGCTTCCTCAGCATCTAATGCTTCTGACAACTTAGTTTTACGTGATGGATCTGGTAATTTTGCTGCTGGCACAATTACAGCATCACTCACAGGAGATGTTACAGGTAATTTAGTTGCTGCAACTTCTACTGCTAAAGATTTGAATCCTGCTGCTGACAGCACATATGACTTAGGTACTACTACAGTTAGATGGCAAGGAATCTTTGCAGACGCAGCAAACATAACTGCTATTACTGGAGATCTTACTGGTGATGTTATTGGTGATGTTACTGGTGATTTAACAGGTAATATTGTTGGTACAACTTCGACTGCTAAGAATTTAAATCCTGCTGCTGATAGTACATATGATCTTGGTACTACTACAGTTAGATGGCAAAATATTTACGGTGATGCTGCAAATATTACAGCGATTACTGGTACTTTGACTGGTGATGTAACTGGTGATCTTACAGGTAACGCTGATTCTGCAACTCTTGCTGCTACAGTAACCGTTGCTGATGAGTCAACAGACACCTCATGTAATGTTCTATTCACAACTGCAGCGACTGGTTCCCTTGCAGTTAAGAGTGGTACAAACTTAACATTTAATTCAAATACTGGAATCCTTACTGCTACTGGATTCGCTGGTCCTATCACTGGTAATGTAACTGGTAACGTAACTGGGCAAGTTTCTACTTTAAGTAACCATGATACTGATGGTTTATCTGAAGGATCAACCAATAAGTACTATACAGATGAAAGAGTTGATGATAGAGTTAATGCTCTTATAACTGATGGCACAGGTATCACTAAGGTATATGATGATGCTGCAGGAACTTACACACTTACAGTTACACAGGCAGATATCAATACAGATAACGTAACTGAAGGTTCAACAAATCTCTTCACAACTGCTGCTAGAACTAGAGGTCACTTTACATATGGAACTGGTATTACTCATAGTTCTGGAACTCTATCAGTCACACAGGCAGATATTGATACAGACAATGTAACTGAAGGTTCTACAAATCTATTTACGACTGCTGCTAGAACTAGAGGACACTTTACATATGGCACAGGTATTACACATAGTTCAGGTACTCTTAGTGTTACTCAGGCAGACATTAATACTGATAATATAACTGAAGGATCTACAAACGTATTCTTTACTAACACTCGTGCAGACGCAAGAGTTGCTGCTGCTACTGGTTCAAACTTAGATCTATCAAGTAAGTCTACAACTGACCTTTCTGAAGGAACTAATCAATACTATACAGAAGCAAGAGTTCAAGCAAAACTTGACAATGCTTATGAGCAATTAAGAGCAATGTTGAATAACCTTGCTACTGCAACAACACTAAAACTAAATCTATCTGGAGATCCAACTCCTGGTGCAGTTGTAACTCTTGGATCTATCTCTAATGATGGTCTTGGTGGATACACTGCTGCAACAAATGTTGCTACTACAGGTGGAACTGGATCATCATTAACAGTTGATACTACAGTAACAAATGGTGCTATAACTGGAATTGCTTTAAACACTGCAGGTACTGGTTATCTTATTGGTGATACAATCACAATTACTAACCCTAATCTAGGTGGTGTTAAGACACTTAACCTTGGATCACTATCTAACGGTGTTGGTGGATTTACTTCTGGAACTGCTGTTGCTACTTCATCCTCTGGATCAGGAACTAATTGCACAGTTGATACAACTGCTAATGCAAGTGGTGCTCTTACTAATGTAACAATTAATGCTGCAGGATCTGGTTATGCTATTGGAGAGACCTTAACCATTACTAACCCTAATGCAGGTGGTGTAGCAACCGTAGACACGCTTGTAGGTGGCACAGGGTATGCTAATGGAACTGCTATTGCCACTACAGGTGGTGGAGGATCAAGTTTATCACTTGATATTACAACCTCTAATGGTGTGGTAACTGGAGCAACAGTTAATGCTGCTGGTACAGGATACGCTGTAGATGACACAATTACTATTGTAAATGCTAATTCAACTGGTATTAAAACCCTTGGTTCTATAGCAACTGCTGGCACAGGATACGCTAACGGAACTGCTATTGCTACTTCTGCTTCTGCTTCTGGATCTGCTGCAACTGTTGATATAACAGTTGATGGATCTGGTGCTGTAACAGGTGTAACAATTAATGATGATGGATTAAATTATGCTGCTTCTGAAGTATTAACAATTACTAACGCTAATGCATCTGGAGTTAAGACTCTTGCTGGAAGTGGAGGTGGTACTGGTTACACTGCTGCAAATGGAATTGCTACAACTTCATCTGGATCTGGAACAGGATTAACAGTTGATGTTACAGTTTCTAATGGCGTTGTGACTGGAGTTACCATCAATGATGATGGATTAAATTATGCAGCATCTGAAGTAATTACTATCACTAATGCTAATGCAACTGGTGTTAAAACTCTTGGATCAATCACTGCTGCAGGAACTGGATATACAGAAGGAACTACTACTGGAGTTGCTACAACTTCATCTGGATCAGGAACAGGACTAACAGTCGATGTTACTGCTGATGCATCAGGAAATGTTACTGGAGTTGCAATTAATGATGATGGACTGACTTATGCAGCATCTGAAATTATAACTATATCAGGTAGTGGTAATGGTGATGCAACCATAACGGTATCTGCTATTCATGGAAATGGAGCTCAAGTATCGGTTTCTGCAATACATGGTAACGGATGCACAATACCTGTTTCTGCTATACATGGAAATGGAGCAACAATTGATGTTGCTACAATCTTTGCTAATGCAACAGTTAATACTTCTACAGTATTCACTAATGCAACCTTTGCACTTTCTGACATCACAACGATGGAAATTGGTGCAACAGTAACTGGAGCAACCTCTGGTACAACTGGAGTTATAACTGCTATGGATGCGACTTCAGTCACAGTTGATAATGTTGATGGTTTCTACAAAAAAGGAGAAACCGTTGGTGCTAATGATGTCACTAATCTGACTATAAGTTCATTCGGATAATAAGATATGTCTGCTACTAGACCCGCTTCTAAAACAGAATTAAGGGATTATGCTCTTCGTAGGTTAGGTTATCCTACGATAGACATTAACGTTGCTACTGAGCAGTTAGATGACTTAGTAGAAGAAGCAATCGATTACTATCAAGAATATCATTATAATGGAAGTTATAAAACTTTCATGAGAATTGAAGTAACCGAGGCAATTCAAACTGCTGCTCAAGAGTTTACTCAAGAAGGTTCTACGGCATGGTATGGTTTAGATAACTATGTTTCTACACCTCCAGGAATGTTGGGTGTTAATCATGTTTATACAGGAATTGGTGCATCAAGTATAGTACCAGGCAATATATTCAATATTAAATATCAAATCTTTTTGAATGATATCTATGCGATGACGCATGGACATATACTACATTATTTCCTTACTTCACAATATCTTGAGACTCTTGATTGGGTAACTAACTCACAAGCAAACCGTAGAGTTAAATGGAATGAACATCAAAATAGATTATATCTTGATTTTGATTGGGCAGATTTAAATGCGGGTGATTATATAATGGTAGATATGCAGATGAGACAGGATCCTGTAACATATACCGATATGTTTAATGACAATTGGTTAAAAGATTATGTTGAAGCCTTGTTCCAACAGCAATGGGGTCGTAACCTAAGTAAATATGACGGCATTCAAATGTTGGGTGGTGTCACACTTAATGGTAGACAAATTTTAGAGGATGGTTCTAAATTCAAGACCGATCTTGAAGAGGAACTTCGTGATCGTTATGAGATTCCACCAATGGACTTAGTGGGGTAACTAAATGACTTTTAGAAATACACCAGCACAAGATTACGTTCAATCCGATTATACGTCTTCATCCCGTTTACAAATAAACGGTTCTGCTCAAGAGCAGAAATTCATGGAAAACCTTATCGTAGAAAGCATTGAAATTTATGGGCAAGACATATATTATGTACCGAGAACTATCGTCAATCGTGACACGGTTTTCGGAGAAGATTCGGACGGTAAGTTCGAGTCTGCAAAACCAATCCGAGCCTATGTCAATAATGTCGAAGGATGGGAAGGACAAGGTGAGTTACTTACAAAATTTGGAATACGCATCGAAGATAAAACGACGTTTATATTCTCCCGTGAAAAGTTTAAAGAAAAGGTTGATGACTCTACAGTCCTTAATGTCGAAGGAAGACCAAACGAGGGGGATCTAATTTGGTTCCCAATAACAAAGCATTTATTTGAAATACAATTTGTAGAAGTCGAACGTCCTTTCTATCAGTTAGGTAAAGGATATGTTTGGGAATGTCAGTGTGAACTCTTCGAGTACAGTGATGAAGAGATCAATACTGGTATTACAGAACTTGATGCTGTTGAGACTGCCTTTGCTAATGCTATTACAGTCGGTCTCGTAGCTGGTGGATCTGGTGACTTTACTATTGGAGAAACAGTTACTGGAGGAACATCAAATGTTACGGCTGAGGTTAAGTCTTGGGATTCTGCTACTAGGACTCTCATCGTTATCAATCGTTCTGGTATCTTTACTATCCCAGAGACAATTACGGGGGGAACCTCTAGTGCCTCTTGGACAACTGCTACATATAATACAATAGATAATAAAGCAGTTACCTTTGATCAAAATTATGAATTTGAAACTGCTGACGACGATATCATCGATTTCTCCGAATCCAACCCCTTTGGTTCAGTTGGATCAACTACTGACTTGACAATCTAATGCTAGGAACTTACTCTTACAACGAAATTTTTCGTAAAACTATTATTGCCTTCGGAACTCTATTCAATAATATTGAATTGAGAAGACAAGATGAGGTGATGAAAGTCCCTCTTGCTTATGGTCCTAAGCAAAAGTTTTTGGCACGTTTAGATCAAAATCCAGATCCAACAAACAAAAGAATTCAAATTACTCTTCCTAGAATATCATTTGAAATAGGTGGAGTCTCTTATGATTCTACAAGAAAAGTTTCTCCAACTCAAAAGATAAAAATTAAAAAAGATTCTACCAAGAATTTTAATACTTTTATGCCAGTACCATATAATCTTGATTTTGAATTGGCAATTATATCAAAGAATCAGGATGATGGTCTTCAGATTTTAGAACAAATATTACCAAACTTTCAACCTCATTTTAATCTTTCAGTTAAACTATTATCTAGTATGCAGGAAGTTAAAGATGTTCCTGTAGTTTTAAATAACCTTGATTATGAGGATGACTATGAAGGAGATTTTTCTAGTCGTAGAGCAATCATTTATACGTTACAATTTACAGTAAAGACATACTTATACGGACCAATATCCGAGTCCAAGACTATCAGAAAGGCACAGGTCGATTACTATACATCAACCAATCAACAATCAGCACCAAGAGAAGTTCGTTATGCTGTTCAACCTCAATCCACTATTGATAGGGATGGAGTAGTAGTTACACAAACAAGTGCTGCACTTGGATTAACTGCTACATCATTAACTGTTGCTGATGCTTCTAGTATTGCTCAGTGGGATAACATTTATATTGGTACTGAGACAATGAGAGTATCTAAGAAGGTTTCTAATACTCTTACTGTTATTCGTGGTCATGCTGGAACTACTGCTGCCAGTCATGCATCAGGTGCTAATGTGTTTAAGATAGATGCTGCAGATGATGCTTTACTTGAGGCAGATGACGACTTTGGATTTAATGAATTAACCAGTCAATTTACTGATATGAAGAAATATAATCCTATAAGTGGTAGTGATGAGGCTATTTAATGAAGGATTTCGATGGGTTGAATAATGCTTTTGGATCTGAACCATCAGAGTTACAAAAGCATGTAGAGTCAGTTAAACCTACTCTTAAAAAGAGTGAAGAAGGAGATGTAAAGCAAGACTATGAAATGAGTCGTGCTAACTTACATAATCTAGTAATGAAAGGTCAAGAAGCATTAGATGGTATCATGGATGTTGCACAGAGTAGTGATCATCCTAGAGCATATGAAGTTGCTGCTTTAATGATTAAAAACGTTGCAGATACAACAGATAAGTTAATTGATTTGCAACGTAAAATGAAAGAATTAGATGCTGAAGAAAAGAAAGGACCGACAAATGTCACTAATGCAATGTTTGTTGGTAGCACTGCTGATCTTCAGAAGATGTTAAAAAACATAAATAAAGATACAACTGAATCAACATAGACACGACAATGACAGTTATAAACGTATTAAGTACTAATGCTATTGCAGCAAGTGCGACAGAATATCAAGTTGTAAAGACTGGATTCTATCGTATTGTTGCTACCGCAGGAGATGCTACTGTAGCATTTAATGACGGACCAGCAATTACATTGATTGGAGATGAGGCACTTTTAGTTAAAGGTGGTAAACCTGGACATGCTAAAGTAGTTAAGGCAGTGGATGATTCTACAGCAGATTATCAATTAGGATTACATCTGCATGAAACATCATCACAACATCCTTTCTCTAGTGGCGATTATATCGCTGTTGAAGATGATAGTACTTCACCTGCTATTGATAGCAACTTCCTTTCTGCAGGAACTGGAGGTAAGAAGATCACAGCAGTTGTAAATAATACGATTTCTACAGATATAGATTCATCAAGTGCTTCTGCTGACTACACATATGCATCTGGTCCTCAACCAGTTGTCAAACGTTGCGTTAAAGTCGCAGTGACTGGCAATGCAATTGTACTAGAGGAGATACAAGTAGTCGGAGGTTAATATGCCAGCCGTCAATCAGGAAGCAGAACGTATAGTTAAAGGGATGAAACGTAAAAGTGCTCATCGCTTTAAAAAACTATATGGAAAACGTGACAAAGAGGTCATGTATGCTACTGCTAATAAGCTTGCACAGAAGGAACAACTAAAAGTTATGTATTACGCTGATTTCATTAAACTAGTTGAAGGAAATCCCACCACTAGAATGTTAACCAAGTCTAAGACAAAAGTGACTGGTCACATAAGTGCTGATAGAGGATCTGATGAAAAAGCGAATCGTACAAAACGCAAGGGTTTAGAAAAAGATTTAAAAAAGAAAGGCATCGGATATAAGAAAGGTGTCGGAGAATACAAATACGAAGATGGTAAGACAGGAAGAGAAGTATCCTATCAAACTACAAAACCAGATAAAATGAGCAAGAGACGTTTTGGAAAATTAACTCGTCGTCTTGGTCGTAAACATGGACAAGAATCTGTAATTACCAAAGACAAAGACAAACCCGCAAAGTTGCACTATACTGATAAGAGTAAGAAAAAATCTGAGACTGTCGGCAAATCAAAGGCAGGGAAGCACCCAGATAGTTATGGTGAAACATCAGGTACTAAGGTAAGAAGTGGAAAACTCCCCAAGAAAACAAACAAAGCAGCCTACCACTACAACAAGTAAAGAATTTCAAGAGATATTATTAAGAGAACTAGACCGACTACAAGAAGAGAAGCATTGTCGGAAATCTAGTGTGAGGATACGCAAATAATATTGCGTATTAATACTTAAGTGGTATAATAAATAACCAATGTAACGTGGAGTTGAAACTATCATGTCCCACTATACTGTCGGTTATCACGACGATCAGAGACATATGCAAGAGATTTGCACATATGCACATGATGCATATGAGGCAATCAAGGACGTAAAGGAGGATGTATCGTATCTACACGATCATCCTCATTATATTGATTACGTCTTGCAAGATAAATCATGAGTAGAATTACAAAGAACAAGCATGAAATTATGTGGTGGATGAGCAGACTAACTATTATGGGATGCTCTTTAGCATTCTCTGTTAGATTGGCTGCTGCAGCATATGCTTAAATTAACTAAGGAAGAAATAGGATACAAAACTACTGATAAAATTCAGCAGATGTGGCTATTGAATCCTCATGACCATCATTTCTTATATCAAAGGGATGATGGTTCTTTCTATGGGTTTACTCATATGAAAGGAGAAGAACCAGAGGAGTGGTTCTGGGAAGCACATGGTATACAACTAGAGTTGTTTCCACCTGAACCACCTAAGAAACAAGAGGTAGGTACAGATGCACCACACCATAATATTTTAGAGAGATACTACGGTAAGGACTGGAAACCTAAAGCAGTTGAAGGATTGGAGGATCATTTCTAATGAGTGATGTAGTCTGGTCAATAAATATAATGTGTGCTATACTATTAGTAGCAGTTGGCATTTCAATTTATTGGATCTTTAAATATGATGATTGGTATCCTAATCCCATTACTACTTCTGATTCCAACTCCATTGAGAGCAGAGGATCAGGTCATTAATCCTATCTACGGTCCAGAAATAGAGATGAAGAATCCTATCTTAGATTGGAGTGCTACAGACATGCATAAATTATTTGATGCATTGAAAGATTATGAAGCAGCTAAAAATAGAACACCTATTGATGATATGCTAAATAAAGCTTTACTAGAGTTTAACAATGGGAGCGATGACACCGCCGAGCAGGAAGAGCTGCTATAATTTTAGAGTTACGAGTATAGATAAGGTATTAGATGGCGATACTATTGACGTTACTATTGACCTCGGCTTTGATTTATACAAGAAAGAAAGAGTTAGAATTGCAGGCGTTGATACGCCAGAGAAAAGAACAAGAGATTTGGAAGAGAAGGCACTAGGAATCGATGCAACAAACTGGCTCAAAGAAAAATTGGAAAGCACTCTGGCTGGCGATGATGAGCTCACTATTCGCACTGAGCTTCATGGTGGTGTCGGCAAGTACGGTCGGCTTTTGGGTTGGCTTTACGTTGGGGAGGAATCAATCTCACTTAATGAACAAATGATAAAGGAGGGTTATGCTTGGGAATATGATGGTGGCACTAAACAAAAAAACTTTGAAGAGCTACGCGAAATTAGGAGAACGTTTGGGACTTTGGACTAGTCTTGATCAAAAAACACTAGATACTAAAGGGATAGTCGTCAATAGATTAATTATTGAATTTAAAAATGGAACTAAATGATACTAATGTGATAGAAGTTTTAACTGAGATATTACCATACATTGAAGCTGATGGTGGTTTTTTAGAGTATGTTGAAACTGAAGACGGTTATGTAAAGGTTAGATTAGGTGGTGCTTGTGCTACATGTGCTATGAGTACCATGACATTAAAACAAGGTATAGAAGCAAAATTAATGCAAGAAATACCTGATGTGAAAGGAGTAATTCAAGTACTATGAGTAAAACACAAGAGATATATTTAGGTAATCCTAATTTAAAAAAAGCAAACGTTACTCAGGACTTTACTAAGAAACAAGTTTCTGAGTATTTGAAGTGTGCTAAAGATCCTGTGTATTTTATAAGAAAGTATATCAAGATCGTATCTCTTGATGAAGGTGTCGTACCATTTAAAATGTATGACTTTCAGGAAAGTATGGTTGAGAAGTTTCATAAACATAGATTCAATATAGCGAAGCTTCCTCGTCAGTCTGGTAAATCTACAATTGTTACAGCATACCTATTATGGTATGTTCTTTTTAATGCTAATGTAAATGTCGCAATCCTCGCAAACAAAGCACCCACTGCAAGAGAAATGTTGGGCCGCTTACAACTTTCTTATGAGAATCTCCCTAGATGGTTGCAACAAGGTATTCTCGGTTGGAACAAAGGGTCACTCGAATTGGAGAACGGATCTAAAATCCTCGCTTCTTCTACATCTGCTAGTGCTGTACGCGGTATGTCCTTTAACATTATATTTCTGGACGAATTCGCGTTTGTTCCGAATCATATTGCTGAACAGTTTTTTGCTAGTGTCTATCCTACTATATCTTCTGGTAAATCAACAAAAGTTATTATCATATCTACACCACATGGTATGAATCAGTTTTATAAACTGTGGCATGATGCGGAAAGAGGATCAAATAACTATGTTGCAACAGAAGTCCATTGGTCTCAGGTACCTGGTAGAGATGCTAAATGGAAACAGCAAACTATTGAGAATACATCTGAAGCACAGTTTAGAGTTGAGTTTGAATGTGAGTTTTTAGGATCTGTTGATACTCTTATATCACCTAGTAAATTGAGGATCATGCCCTATGAAGATCCGTTTAAAGAAAATAGAGGTTTAGCACTTTATGAACAAGTCATTAAAGACCACAATTATATACTTACAGTTGACGTATCTCGTGGCATTGGCGGTGATGCTTCAGCATTTTGCGTCATAGATACAACCACGTTACCATATAAAATGGTAGCAAGATATAAGAACAACCAGATTAAACCAATCGTTTTACCGAATATAATAGTTGAGGTGGCTAAGAATTATAATAATGCATATATCCTTTGTGAAGTAAATGATATTGGCGGACAGGTAGCAGATATTATTCAGTTTGATTTAGAATATGAGAATCTTCTTATGGCAGCAATGCGGGGAAGAGCAGGGCAACAATTAGGACAGGGATTCTCAGGTAAGAAAACACAGTTAGGTGTAAAGATGAGTACAACTGTCAAGCAAGTTGGATGTTCTAACCTTAAAGCATTAATAGAAGATGATAAATTAATGATACCTGACTATGATACTATATCAGAACTAACTACCTTTATTCAGAAAGGACAATCATTCCAAGCAGAAGAAGGATGTCATGATGACCTTGCTATGTGTTTGGTTATTTTTGCATGGATGGCTATGCAAGAATACTTTAAAGAAATGCACGATAATGATGTAAGGCAAAGAATATATGATGATCAAAGAGATTCAATTGAGCAAGATATGGCTCCATTTGGTTTTATTAGTGACGGACTAGAAGAAGATGTTATTGTAGATGCTCAAGGAGAGCGATGGGAACTCGCGGAATATGGAGATATTCAGCACATGTTAGACTTTAGGTGACGTTTCAAAAATATAAATAATCTTAGACAACCGATAACGGCATTTTTATCTAGGAGTATATAAACATGGCAGCCAATCAATCATCGCCAGGTGTAGTCGTACAGGAAAGAGATCTGACAACAGTCTCAACTGTATCTTCTGCAAACGTAGGCGTACTCGCAGCACCTTTTGAGTCAGGTCCAGTTGAAGAGATCGTAGAGATATCTTCTGAGCGTGCATTGGCTGAAACATTCGGTGATCCAAACAATGCAAACTACGAGTACTGGTTTACAGCATCTCAATTCCTCGCATACGGTGGTCTTCTAAAAACTATTCGTGTTAACTCTTCAACTCTTAAGAACGCAGTTGATACTGGAACTGCTCCATTAATTAAGAATTTTCAAGACTACGAAACAACTTATGAGCCAGCAAACAACTCTTGGACATGGGCTGCTAAGACTGCTGGTACAAAAGGAAATTCAGTTGGTATATTCATAACTGATTCTGGTGCTGATCATATAGCTGTTCTTCCAGCTCCTAGTTCAGGTAACGAGTGGGAATATGTTGCTAACGAGGCTCTAACTGCTGCATCTGGTGCTGCTGGTAAAGTTTACAAGTATTCACTTCTTATTGATATCGATACTATTGTTGGTTCATTCACTCCTGGTGTTTCTACTACAATTAATATTGGTGGTTCACAAGAAAGTGTTAATGTTCTTGCATACGATGCAACTAATAAGAGATTAGAAATTGATCTTCCTAGTGGTGGTGTTACTGGTATCATTGCTAATGACCAAGTAATTACACAAGGAACAAACACTGCTGCTGTTAATACAACAATCGAGCGTCGTCTTTATATTGCTAAGGATAAAGGTAGTATCGACTTTGCTACTAATGATGTTCTTGCTGATACAAACTCTAACAACGCAACTGTTTCTTCCGTTCGCACTGAGTATGCAGAGCGTGAGTATCTTCCTGGTGTTAAGTGGATTAACGTTGCTCCCCGTCCAGAAACTTCACAGTTTACAGATCAAGTAGGTGGACATCGTGACGAACTACACATTCTTGTAGTTGATATTGATGGTAAGGTCACTGGTACAACTGGTGCTTTACTTGAGCGTTACATTGGTCTTTCTAAAGCATCTAATGCTAAGACTTCTGTTGGAGAAACAAACTACTACGTTGATGTTCTGAAGCAACGTTCACAGTACATCTATTGGGGTGAGCACGAGGGAACTACCTACGCTGCTACTGCTACTGCTGCTGATGGTATTTGGGGACAAATTGCTGACGGAAGACAGTTTAACTTACTACAGAGTACTGCAGGTACTGTTGATTTCCCTGCTGGCGTAACAACTGTTGCTACTAAAAAGAATGCAACTTACTACTATCGTTTATCTGGTGGTGCAGACTACGCAGTTAGTGGTGGACAGTATAGTGTATCAAACACAGATGTTACAACTGCATATCAACTAGTTGAAGATCCTGAGTCACAAACAATTGACTTCTTATTAACTGGTCCTTCTGGAACAGATGATCCTAGTGCAATCGCTAAGATTACTGGTCTAGTTAACATCGCTGAAGAGCGTCGTGACTGCATGGTATTTGTTTCACCTCGTCGTGCTAACGTTGTTGGTCAAACTAATACAACTACAATCACAACAAATATTGTTGACTTCATGAAGCAACTACCAAGTTCTTCTTATGTGGTATTTGATTCTGGTTATAAGTATATCTACGACAAGTATAGTGACGTATATCGTTACATTCCTTGTAACGGTGACATGGCTGGTTTATGCTTACAGACAACTGAAGTTTCTGAAGCATGGTTCTCACCTGCAGGATTCCAACGTGGTGTTCTAAGAAATGCTATTAAACTAGCATTTACACCAACTAAGACTCAGCGTGATAACTTATACGCAAATAGAATTAACCCAATCGTAGCCTTCCCTGGTCAGGGTGTGGTACTATTCGGTGATAAGACTGCTCTTGGATTTGCAAGTGCATTCGATAGAATCAACATTCGTCGTTTGTTCCTTGTTATCGAGAGAGTTATTCAAAGTGCTGCTAAGTCACAACTCTTTGAACAGAATGATGAGTCACAAAGATCACTCTTTGTTAATATCATCGAACCTTATCTAAGGGATGTTCAAGGACGTAGAGGTATTACTGACTTCATTGTTAAATGTGATAGCTCAAACAACACTCCTGAAGCAGTTGATCGTGGAGAATTCTATGCTGAGATCTTCATCAAGCCAACACGCACAATCAATTACATCACTCTAACCTTCGTTGCAACCAGAACTGGTGTTGCATTTACTGAGGTTGCTAACTAAATAGTCAAGAGTTCGAGATGGATCAGAGACCCGCAAGGGTCTCTTTTTTTGCGTGAAAATATTAATACTTCTAAATATAATGGAAAGGAGTACTTCTAGTTTTTTATACTATCATGGCAGAAAGAGGAACCATTGATGCTTTTAAGAGTAATGTCGCTGCGGATTTTGCTCGTCCCAATCTATTCCAAGTAGATTTAGCATTTCCGACAGAACTTAACGCAGCAGCTGATTTAACAAGACTTGGCAAATTTACAGTTAGAGCAGCAAATTTACCTTCATCACAGTTAGGTGTTATTGAAGTTCCTTTTAGAGGAAGAACATTAAAAATCGCTGGTGACAGAACATTTGAACCTTGGACAATTACAGTAATGAATGACAGTGCATTTAAACTTCGCACAATATTTGAGAAGTGGACTGCTTCAATTCAGGCATATAATGAGAACTTTACTGCAGCTGCAGGTCTAGGTGATGATGATGATTCTACTGGTTACTTCGCTGATATGAAAGTACATCAACTTTCACGTGGAGTAAAGAGTGGTGATTCACCAACAATCACAAAGAGTTATAAGTTCTTTAACTGTTTCCCAAGTAATATTGCTGCAATCGATCTTGACTTCGGTAATAACGACGCAGTTGAGGAATTCACTGTGGAGCTACAGACACAATACTGGACTCCAATAGCGTCTGACTAACCCTACTAAATAGATCAGGACTAGTTATTTTATAACATAATGGCACAACAGCTCTTCGGATTTTCATTGCAAAGAGCGAAGAAGGTTCCCAAGGGACCTTCTTTTGTTCAAAAGGATAGCCTAGATGGATCACAACCTATCGTAGGTGGTGGTTACTATGGTTATTCTGTTGACTTTGATGGACAAATCCGAAATGAATATGAATTAATCACCCGATATAGGGAGATGGTTTTACAACCAGAATGTGATAGTGCAGTTGATGATGTGGTCAATGAAACTATTTGTGGTAACTTTGATGATGTACCTATTGCAGTTGAATTATCTAACTTAAAGGTATCATCTAAAGTAAAGACTTTAATTAGAGAAGAGTTTGATGAAATTCTTCGTCTTCTTGATTTTGAAAATAGATCATATGAAATCTTCCGTCGATGGTATGTTGATGGGAGACTTTTTTATCATAAAGTAATTGACCCAGATAAACCTAGAACTGGACTAATTGAATTACGATACGTTGATCCACGTAAGATCCGTAAAGTTACTGAGTATGAGTCAAAGAGTCCTGAGTTATTGAGAGGAGTAGATCTCAATACTGCTCTTAGTAGAAAGAGTGCAGATTATTTCTTATACAATCCAAAAGGATTAAAGAACTCAACTAATCAGGGTATGAAAATTGCACCTGATTCAATAACATATGTTCATAGTGGTATTCAAGACCTTAATAAAAATATGGTCTTATCACATATGCATAAGGCAATTAAAGCAGTCAATCAGTTGAGAATGATTGAAGACTCTCTTGTTATCTACAGATTATCAAGAGCACCAGAAAGAAGAATTTTCTATATTGATGTAGGTAACCTTCCTAAGAATAAAGCGGAGCAATACCTACGTGAAGTAATGGGTCGTTACAGGAACAAACTTGTATACGATGCAAACACAGGAGAAATTAAAGATGACAAGAAGTTCATGTCGATGCTTGAGGACTTCTGGTTACCAAGAAGGGAAGGCGGTAGAGGAACTGAAATCTCTACGCTCCCAGGTGGACAAAATCTTGGAGAACTTGAGGATGTCAAGTACTTCCAGAAGAAATTATACAAAGCATTAAACGTTCCTAACTCAAGATTAGAAACAGAGACTACATTTAATATTGGTCGTGCTGCTGAAATCACAAGAGATGAGGTTAAGTTCCAGAAATTTGTTGCACGTTTGCGTAAGAGATTCTCTGAATTATTCCATGATCTACTCAAGACTCAATTAGTCCTAAAGGGTATTATAACTCTTGAGGATTGGGAAGATATGAAGGAGCATATTCAATATGATTATATTGCTGATAACTACTTCTCCGAACTTAAGGATATTGAAATCCGTAACGAAAGGATGAATGAGGTTGCTCAAATGGATCCTTACGTTGGTAAGTATTTCTCTGCTGAGTATATACGTCGTCAAGTTCTTAAGCAAACTGATGTTGAAATCAAAGAGATTGACAAACAGATTGAAAAAGAAATCAATGATGGAACCATTATGGATCCACAAGCAGTGCAAGCAATGGAGATGGGTATAGGTGAAGAAGATCCTGCTGCTACAGGTGAATTACCTCCCGCAGAAGGGGGAGGTACCCCCGACCCAAAAGCGGTAATTAACGCTGCTGATCAGCGTAGGGGAGAAATCTGATAAATAAATATTAAAGTGGGAATTATTATGCCTAGCGAAATCGCACAAACTATAGTGAATCATATCTTTGGTGATGAAAAAGCCAAAGCAGTTGATGCAATGAATGATGCTTTGAGTGCATCAGCATACGATGCTATTCAGCAACATAAAGTTGAATTTGCAAAAACGCATGGATTTAATCCAGATGATACTGCACAAGCGGTAGCAGATGAGATTACTGATAACCAAGATCCTGCAGGAGATATTCAGAATGTTGACTATCAAGGTCGCAAACCTGATGATGCACCTGAAGGTGAAGTAGAACAACCCGAAGCTTCTGCTGAGGTTGAACCCACGGATGAACCCACTGTAGAAGAGGAACCAAACGATGAGACTAATAGCTGAACAAATCACTAAAGCTGAATTCATTTTAGAAGACCGCAAAGGTGGTGGAAAGAACTATTTCATTGAAGGTATTTTTCTCCAAGCAGAATTGAAGAATAAGAATGGACGTATGTACCCATTCAAAACTCTTCAAAGGGAAGTGGCTAAATATGATGAGAACTTTATTACTAAAGGCCGTGCATTGGGTGAGTTAGGTCATCCAGAAGGTCCATCTATCAATCTTGATAGAGTATCTCATAAGATCGAAAGTCTTAAAGAGGAGGGTAATAATTTTATTGGTAGAGCAAAGATACTTGATACTCCAAATGGAAAGATTGCAAAATCTCTTCTTGATGAAGGTGTAAGTCTCGGAGTTTCTTCCAGAGGTATGGGATCACTTCGTAAAGAAGATGGTTGTAATATCGTAGAAGATGACTTTATGCTTGCCACTGCTGCTGATATAGTAGCAGATCCTTCGGCTCCAGACGCTTTTGTGGATGGAATCATGGAAGGAAAAGAGTGGGTTTGGGATAACGGAGTCATAAAAGAGTCTGCTGTTGCCCAAATTAAACAAGAAATAGATCAAGCAACGCTTAGAAACCTCCAAGAACGTAAAATTTCCGCGTTCAGCAAGTTTTTAAGAAGTTTGTAATTTATAAATAAACATAGACAACGTAAAAGTTAACGGAGTTAATTCAAATGGCTGAGACCCTCGAAAAAGAGCTAGATAACATGGAAGAAGTGACCGAAGGTTCTAATCCTGTTACTAAGAACGCAAAACCTGGTGAATCTATCGACACCTCCAAAGGTGGTGGTAAGAAAGTAATTCATGTAGCTTCTGACAACTGGGAGAACGCTGCAGGAACGAAAAACGCTGGAGCAAGTGCTTCTGGTGACGTAAGTGTAGAAAAGGATAAGTCTATTAAGACGAAGCCTTCCGATGCATCCGCTAAACAGGAGGAGGTAGAAGCTGATGGCGAAACAATCGCAGAAGAGACCCCTAAAACCGAGTACGACTTTAGTGAAGACGTTGACGCTCTTGTCGCTGGTGAAGAACTCTCAGAAGAGTTCCGATCAAAAGCAGTGACAATCTTCGAGGCGGCTGTTACTTCACGTGTAAATAGCGAAGTCAAAGTCGTGCAAGAAGCGATGGAAGAATCTCTCACCGAAGAGGTTGAGAAGATCAAAACAGAATTGGCAGAAAAAGTCGATGACTATCTATCTTATGCTGCAAAAACCTGGATGGAAGAGAATGCTCTTCAGGTTGAGCACGGTATCAAGACTGAGATGGCAGAGTCATTCTTTAACGGCCTAAAAGAACTCTTCGTAGAACACAACTTTAGTGTTCCCGAAGAAAAATTCAACCTGCTAGATGGAATGGCAGGGGAACTTGATGAGATGGAGAAAAAACTCAATGAGCAAATCGACACTAATGTAGCTTTGAATAAGCGTATTGGTGATTTTAGTAAAATGGAAATCGTGAACGAAGCAGCTGCAGGACTTGCTGAAACCCAAAAGGATAAGCTTGCTAAACTTGCAGAGGGAGTTGAGTTTGAAAATGAAGAAGACTATCGTAAGAAAGTCGAAACTATCAAGGAATCATATTTCACTAGGAAGGCCGAAGTTGCTGAGTCAGTAACAGAACCCACCGAAGAAAGTTCTGAACCATTGGTAGAAAGCACAGCGTCAGGATCTATGTCGAAGTACGTAGATGCCCTAGCACGTTGGTCCAAATAATTAAAACAACTACTTTTTTTAAGTCAAAATGACATTACAACAACTTACAGAAAAGTGGGCTCCCGTTCTAAATCACGAATCAGTACCTGAAATCAGTGATACTTATAAGAAAGGCGTAGTCGCACAACTCTTAGAAAACCAAGAATTAGCAATCAAAGAAGAATCAAACGTTCTTTCTGAGACTCTACAAACAACTGGATACACAAGCGATCACGCTGCCACTGGTCCTGTTGCAGGTTTCGACCCAGTATTGATCAGTCTAATTAGACGTTCAATGCCTCAACTAATTGCATATGATATCGCTGGCGTTCAGCCAATGACTGGTCCTACAGGACTTATCTTTGCAATGAGATCATTCTACGGTTCAGAGCGTAGACCTAACAACGGTGACTTCAGAGAAGCACTATTCAACGAGCCAAACGCTGGTTTCACTGGTGGAAAGGGCACAGGATTATCAAACTACGATCCTACTGCTTCATCTTCTGGTGTTAACGATGCTGAAGGTGCTAACCCAGGACTACTCAATGATTCCCCTGCTGGAACATATGAGTTAACTGGTGATGGTACTGGTATGACTACAGCTACTGCTGAAGCATTAGACGATGCCACTGCGAACAATGAGTTCCGTGAGATGGGTTTCTCAATCGAGAAAGTAACTGTTACTGCTCGATCACGTGCTTTAAAGGCAGAGTACAGCATAGAGATGGCTCAAGACCTTAAGGCGATTCATGGATTGGATGCAGAGCAAGAGCTTGCTAACATCCTTTCTACCGAGATCCTTGCTGAAATCAACAGGGAAGTCGTTAGAACAATCTATACGAACGCTGTTAAAGGTGCTATCGCTAATACTGCTACTGACGGTATCTTCGACCTAGACGTTGACTCTAATGGTAGATGGTCTGTTGAGAAATTCAAGGGACTTCTATTCCAGATAGAAAGAGATTCAAACGCTATCGGACAAGAAACTCGTCGCGGGAAGGGCAACATCCTAATCTGTTCTGCAGACGTTGCTTCAGCTCTCGGAATGGCTGGCGTTCTTGACTATGCTCCTGCTCTTAATGGTAACAACAGTCTAACTGGTGTAGATGATACTTCTTCTACAATGGTTGGTACACTTAATGGTCGCATTAAGGTTTACGTTGATCCATATTCATCTAACGTTGCTGACAAGCACTTCTATGTTGCAGGCTACAAAGGAACTTCTCCTTATGATGCTGGTCTGTTCTATTGCCCATATGTTCCATTGCAGCAAGTCAGAGCAATCAACCCTAACACCTTCCAACCAAAAATCGGGTTTAAGACTCGTTACGGTATGGTTTCAAACCCATTCTCAGGTGGTCTTACTCAGGGATCTGGTGCTCTTACAGCCAATGCTAACAAGTACTACAGAAGAGTACAAGTTGCAAACCTCATGTAATTCGGATATTACATATTTTAAAAGAGACCCTAATGGGTCTCTTTTTTTGTCTAATAAATACATATGTGCATGAAGAAATAAATGGCAAACTGGTATCAAGATCAATTGACCAATAAAAACTTTTTATCTCCTATAGGATTTATTTTCCTATTACAAAGAGCTAAAAAGACTTCTTTTCTATGTCAAAAAGCAACTATACCAAATATGTCATTAGGTGAAGTTCCAATACCTACTGCTGGTATGGTACCAATTCCTATAGAAGGGAATATGGTTTATGGTGATCTAGAAGTTGAATTTATAGTAGATGAAGATCTACGAAATTATATGGAAATCCATAACTGGATGAGAGCATTAGGAACCCCACAAAATTATGGTGAAAGAACTGATTGGGAAAAGAGATTTCAATTCCATTCATCCGATGATCCAAGATATTCTGATGCAACACTTCAAGTATTAAATAATAATAATCTAGCAAATTTTGACGTTCTTTTTAAATCCGTATTTCCTGTTGCATTAGGTGCTATACCATTTGATGTTACACAATCAGATAACCAGTACCTTACTGCTACTGCAACATTTAAGTACATATTGTTTGAAGTAAGAAACGTTAGTTCACAAACAAGGAGATAAGATATGTCTTGCAAAGACCACGATAAAATGAATCCAGTTGTCCATGCTTTATACCATGTAAAAGAATGGGATAAGAAATGGGCAAAGAAGATTCAAGATAAATTTAATCTGACAGATTATCAAATGTTATGTTTGTCATTCACTAAGGGGTTTATAATAGGTGCTATTCTCCTTTGAAAAACAGTTTGGAACTGGTGTAGACCCTTGGCACGCTAAAGCAGAGAGGTGGGCAAAGAAGCAACGCTTCCCAATTAACCACCTGGCCTTGGGTTTGATCAAGTGGTTGACAAAGGTCTGGATTGATGCTAAGATATATAACACCATGAGGTCTGTTGATAGACAGGCTAAATCCATTGTACAGGATTGGGAGGAACAGGATGACAGAGAAAACACACGACACAACATCGTGGAGGAAGGAGTATTTGGAGATGAAGGCTGGTCTATCCAAATTTCAAATCCAGTTGTTGAAAGAGGGACCGAATCAACTAGCACAGGCATGGATATTGGGAGCAATGCACCAAGACTACAAAAGGATGAAGGGGATTAAAGAAGAAGATACTGAGAATAGAGGACAGTTGCAGTCTTCATTAAAAGAATTTTTTGATAAAACCAAAGACCAAGGTATATAATGAATCTTGAACAACTTCAAGACAAATGGAAAGAGGATAGTGTAATTGATACTGACCTCTATTGTGAAGAGTCTATTAAAATACCTCAGTTACATATGAGGTATATGGAATATTATAATACATTCTCTCTGATGAAGAAAGAACGTGAGAGTGAAATGAAAGGATTAGTTAAAGAGAAGTGGATATATTATAAAGGTAAAGCACCATCTGCAGTATATAAAGAGATACCATTTGATTTAAAATTGACAGATAAAAAAGAATTAGAAATGTTTATTGGTGCTGATGAAGAAGTAAGAAAACTTCAGTACAAAATAGACTACATAGATCAGGTCTTATATTTTCTTGATAGTGTTTTGCGAATGATAAACAATCGCAACTTCCAAATTAAGAATGCAATAGACTGGGAAAAATTTAAAAATGGTATGTGATGAGGTATGGATCTCCCTATAAGATTATTGAATTTGATGCACGAGCATTACAAAAGATCAATCGTGCAATTAGTAGTAATGAAATGGGATGGGAGAAAGGTGTAGTTCCTGAAGCGAAAGGAAGAATTTTAAGAAAGTCAGAAGTCACATGGATTAATAATGAGTCTGTAGATAACTTGCTATTAGAGGCATGTGAATATTGTAATAATGGTAATTGGGGATTAGATATAAATGGAGTTGAACCTGTTCAATTTGGTATCTATCCTGAAGGTGGTTTTTATAATTGGCATGTAGATCAACATAATGCCAGATTAAATCAAGTAAGAAAAATAAGTATGTCTCTTTTCCTCAATGAAGATTATGAGGGAGGCGACTTTGATTTGGAGCTATATAAACCAGGGACAGATCCTAGATTTGAGAGTTTTAAACTACCAAAAGGATCTGCTATTTTTTTCCAAGCAGATCAATGGCATAGAGTACGTCCCGTCACCTCTGGTGTGAGAAAATCAATTGTGGCATGGTTTTATGGACCTCCTTATTCGTAAGAAGAATGAAGTTTATTTAAAAGTTGAAGCAGATCCTCATATAAATTATGAATTAGCAGACTTCTTTACTTTTGAAGTTGAGTCTGCTAAGTATATGCAAAAGACTAGAAGATATAAAGGTTGGGATGGAAAGATTCGTCTTTATTCTCCTGCAACTGGTGAGATATATTGTGGTCTGGTAAGTTATCTAACTGACTGGGCTACTCAGAAGGGGTATAATTATCAATTAGAAGATTCGGAGAATTTTGGAAATCCATTGGAGGAGAATCAATTGGTGACTCCTGAAGGGGTTGGTCATTTCGTAAAGTCTTTATCTCTTCCTGTAAAGATGAGGGACTACCAATACCGAGCAGTATACGAATCCCTACGATACAACAGACGACTCCTATTGTCCCCAACTGCAAGCGGGAAATCCTTAATGATTTATTCATTGGTACGTTTTCATGTAAATGTCAAAAGAAAAGTCTTAATTGTAGTGCCTACTACTTCTTTGGTAGAGCAAATGTATAAAGACTTTGAAGAATACGGATGGATGGCATCCAAATACTGCCACAAAATATATGCGGGGGAAGAGAAATATACTAAACATGATGTGGTAATTTCCACTTGGCAATCTATCTACAAGGAACCTAGTAAGTTTTTTTCTAGGTTCGATGTTGTGATAGGTGACGAGGCTCACCTTTTCAAAGCTAAATCTCTGACCACGCTTATGTCTAAGTTGCATGGATGTAAATACCGTATAGGTTTTACTGGAACATTAGACGGTGCTAATGTTAATCAGTTAGTTTTAGAGGGTGTGTTTGGTAGATGCTCTAAAGTCACCAAGACTAATGAGTTAATGAAACAAGGTCATGTTGCTAAATTAAAAGTAAAAATTATTTTACTTAAACATAAAGAACAAAGATTTGAAGGATATCAAGATGAAATTGAGTATCTTGTAGATAATGATCTAAGAAATAATTTTATCAAGAATCTTGCAGTAGACCTTAAAGGTAACACCCTAGTACTATTTAACTATGTCGAGAAGCACGGAATTCCTCTGTATGAATTGATAAATAGTAATACAGACAGTCCTGTCTATCTTGTTCATGGTGGTGTGGATACTAATGATCGTGAGGAAATTCGTTTTTTAACTGAAAAATCCAACAATGCTATAATAGTAGCATCTTATGGAACATTCTCTACTGGTATTAATATCCGAAATCTACACAATGTAATTTTTGCATCTCCTTCTAAATCTAGGATTCGCAATTTACAATCTATTGGAAGAGTTCTAAGAAAGGGGGATAACAAGTCAAAGGCTACTCTATATGATATCGCTGATGACATTTCTACAGATAAAGGGAACAACTATACGTTGAATCACCTAATGGAAAGAGTCAAAATTTACAGCGAAGAAAAATTTAAGTATGAGATCATAGAAGTCAAACTTTAATCGTATGGCAATTAACTACGCAAAACACGAAGAAGAATTTTACGGTGTCTTTAAGCTATTAAATGGTGAAGAAGTCTTGGGTAGAGCTGTATTAACAGTTGATGGAAATGAATCCTTAGTTTTTATACAAGATCCTGTTGCTGTACATATTGTTCAAAAACCAATGAACGAAAATCAAATGGCAAGGGGTATAGGGTTTGCAAAATGGCAGCAACTATCCGACGAAGATTTTTATATTATAAGGGAAAAAGATATTATAACTGTTTCTTCTATGAGTAAAGACGTAATTTTTATGTATGAAACTTATATTAATGGGGAAAAAGGAACTGAAGAGAAGAAAGCAAAGATGAAATTAGATCCTTCAAAATATAAATCTCTAGGTTATATCGGAAAAGTTGAAGAGTATAGATCTAAATTAGAAGATCTATTTAAAAATAAATAAAGTGTTCCCTTGAACCCTTACACGGTTAGTGTACAGCATATTGGTTATCTTGTCAAGTTGCAGGTCTGATTTTTTTGTGGTATAATTACCTCAAGTGCAAAAACTATATGGCTAGGAACACAAAAAAGAAACAACATTACGTTGATAATCAGGAGTTTCTTGCTGCTATTATCAAATATAAAGAGAAAGTAGAGATTGCTAAAGTTAAAGGTTTACCTAAACCTCGTGTTAGTAATTACATAGGTGGATGCTTTTTAAAGATTGCTACTCACTTGTCGTACAGACCAAACTTCATCAATTACATGTATAAAGATGATATGGTTTGTGATGGTATAGAGAATTGTATACAGTATATTGATAATTTTGATCCAGCAAAAAGTAAAAATCCATTTGCTTACTTTACTCAAATAGTTTATTATGCATTCCTACGCCGTATTGCTAAAGAAAAACGCCAGATGGATATTAAAGATAAAATTTTAGAGAAGTCAGGCTACGATCATGTGTTTAGTGTTGACGGAGATACCAATTCCGATTATAATCAAATTAAATCACGTGTAGAAATGAACACTAAGAGATGAAGATCCTTTTAATTACTGACCAGCATTTTGGTGTTCGTAACGACAATCAGCATTTCATAGAGCACTATAAGAAATTTTATAGTGAGATAGTAATACCTTTTATTAAAGCATCCAAGATTGATACAATTATTAATCTAGGAGATACGTTTGATAAACGTAGAAGCATTAATTTTATGTCTCTTGATGAGGCAAAGGATATGTGGTTTGATCCTTTAAGAGATCTAAATGTATCTATGACAATGCTTATAGGAAATCATGATATCTATTATAAAAATACACTCAGAGTAAATGCTCCCACAGAATTATTGGGAGAGTATTCCAACTTCACTGTCATTGACAAACCTACTACCTGTAACTTTGGTGGTACTGATATTCTTTTTCTCCCTTGGATATGTGATGACAACTATGACAGAACACTACGAAGTATTACAGAAAGTGATGCTCCTGTCTGTATGGGCCATCTTGAGCTTAACGGTTTTGAGGCTCATCCTGGTCATATAATGGATAGAGGAATGGAACCTCACATCTTTAAGAAATTTAAAAAGGTGTTTACTGGACACTACCATTCTAAATCTAATAAAGGAAACATATATTATCTCGGTAACCCCTATCAACTATACTGGAATGATTACAAATCTAAAAGAGGTTTTCATGTCTTTGACACAGAGACTCTACGAACTACTTTCTATAGAAATCCCTTTGACACTTTTCATAAGTTGTATTATAATGGTGGAGTTGTATTACCGCCTGAAGAAGAAATTAAAGGAACCTTCGTCAAGCTCATCGTAGAAGACAAAGGTGATTATGCTAAATTTGATTATGCAGTTCAGAAACTTCAACGTATGTCCCTTGGGGATCTTAAGATTGTTGAAGATCTCAGTGTAGAACTGGATTCTGGGGATCCATTAATGGAAACCGAAGACACTTTAACCATGTTGGACAACTATATAGATGAAATAGATCTTAAAGTTGATAAATCAAATGTTAAAAGTGTTATGAGATCTCTTTACATGGAGGCATCATGTTTATCTTAACTACTAATAAGGGTGGAGTATATTCCATTCCTGATAAGGAAAAGAAAAAAATTGTTCAATGCTTTGAACAAAGAGATGATGCTGAAAGGTACAGGTCATTATTAGAAGCAGATGATTATAAACCAGAGCTTCATTTACAAGAAATAGATCAAGATTTAGTCGCACTTCAATGTGGTAACTATGGGTATAGTTACACTATAATAACACCAGACGTTTTTGTAATTCCACCTCCTACTATTAAATAATGATCCTTTTTGAAACTATTCGGTGGAAGAATTTTCTTTCCACTGGTGATCGATGGACTGAGATTTCACTTAATGATTCTAAAGCAACTTTAATAGTTGGATCTAATGGTGCTGGCAAATCTACAATGCTTGATGCATTGACGTTTGCTTTATTTAATAAGCCCTTTCGTAAGATTAGTAAGAGTCAACTAGTCAATAGTATAAATGAAAAGGGTACAAAAGTCGAAGTTAATTTTAGTATAGGGAGGGATGAGTATCGTGTATTCAGAGCAATCAAACCAAATCTTTTTGAAGTTTACAAAAACAATAAGATGGTTGATCAAGACGCTGCAGTTAAGGACACGCAAAAATATCTGGAGCAATCAATCCTCAAACTCAACTACAAAAGTTTTACCCAAGTTGTCATACTTGGTTCATCCACATTTGTCCCCTTCATGCAACTTACCGCACCTAACAGGAGAGAAGTTGTGGAAGATTTACTCGATATCAAGATCTTCTCAAACATGAATTCTATCCTTAAGGATAGAGTTCGTGATGCACAAGCAAAAAGTAAGGAGTGTATTTATCTTCTTACTATGGCAGAAGAGAGGGTAAATTCACAACAAAAACTTATAAAATCCTTAAGAGAAATAAACACTACTAGAAAGCAAGAGAAAGAAGATAAAGTATTACATAATAAGGCTAAAATAAGTACGACTCAAAGTAATAAATTAGATACAGAAGTTGAATTAAAGGAGTTAGAAAAACAATTATCTGGAACAGAAGATAAAGGATCTTACCTACAAGAGTTAAGAAGTAAAGCATCTGATATAAATTCAGAACTTAAGAGAGTTACAAAAGAAATTAAATTCTTTAAAAAACACAATGACTGTCCTACTTGTCACCAGTCTATTGATAAAGATTTTAAAGAGAATAAGATATCTTCATTAACAGATAGTGGTGTTGGATTAACCAAAGCTTATAACACAGAGAAACAAGCTATTGAAGAACTGGTTTCTGTCATAGCGAAAGCCGATGAGTTATCAATGAAGGCTCATGAATTGAGAAGTGATATATCTGCATTTGATAGGGATATAATTAGATTGGAATCTGATAATTTACAGATTGAAAAAGAATTAAATGATTTAACTAGTACTCCAAAACTTGAAAAAGAATTACATACTCTTACTGCATATAAAGATGATTTAGAAACAACTAAAATTGATTGTGGTCAGGTTAGTAAAACATTAGATGAGTTTCAAGTAGTATCGAATCTACTAAAAGATTCTGGTATTAAGAAACAAATCATTAGAAAATATGTTCCTATTTTTAATACCCTCATTAATAAATATCTTCATAGTATGGATTTCTTTATTAACTTCACTCTTGACGAGGAGTTTAATGAAGTCCTTAAGAGTAGATTTAGAGATGAGTTTAGTTATTCTTCTTTCTCCGAAGGTGAGAAACAGAAGATTGATTTGTCTCTTCTTTTTACATGGAGAGAAGTTGCACGTATGAAGAACTCTGCTGCAACTAATCTTTTAATATTAGATGAAGTATTTGATAGTTCATTAGATGCTGATAGTACAGCAGCACTACTTGCTATACTTGGCAACTTAGGGAAAACAACAAATATATTTGTCATATCACATAAAGGTGATATACTAATAGAGAAGTTTCCTAAGACATTACGATTTGAAAAAATTAACGATTTCTCTAAACTAACTGAAGATGAATAATGAAAGAAATTTGGAAGATATGGAAGTATTCATTAGGTTCTTTTTCTGATGCCAAGACCAAGAAATATGATGATATTGTACTCATTATACGATCTATTATCTTTCTCACTTATCTTACTACTAATTGTTTTATTGTTGCGGGCGTGATCCGACACTGGGGTGACAGTTCAAAAACTGTCCCCATTTCCATGCACCATAATCCCAGACCTGTTATACTATGAGTATCAAACGGAGACACATGGTAAATCAAGAAGTAAAGGGAACTCTTGCTAGACTACTCGCAACTGAGAACCTAACAGTTGAGCATCGTAGAGTAACTACAGCATACTTTGATGTGGATAAGAGATTGCTTTGCTTACCTATTTGGAAGACTGCATCAGAAACAATATACGATCTTCTAGTAGGACATGAAGTAGGACATGCTCTCTACACCCCACAGGAGGGTCTACAAGACGCACCAAAAGCATTTGTTAATGTCTTAGAGGATGCTCGTATTGAACGTATGATGAAGGTTACATATCCTGGTCTTAGAAAAACATTCTTTGATGGATATAAAGAGTTATGGGATCGGGATTTCTTTGGTGTTGGTAAAGAAGATCTTACTAAAATTCCTTTGATTGATCGTATCAATCTTTATTATAAAGGAAAAGCAGATATTGAGTTCAATGAGAAAGAACAGGTATTTGTAGATCGTGCTGCTGTTACTAAAACTTTTCAGGATGTTCTTGATTTAGCAAATGATCTATATGAATATGCAGAAGGTTTAGAAGATGAAAAAATTGATGACGTTGATTTACCTAATATAGATGCAGAAGGAGATACATCAGCAGATAAAGAAGAAGAAACAGAAATAGATCCAGTATCTCAAGAAGAACAGCAAGAGACTGAAGAAGAGACTGAAGGTGACTCAGCACCACCTAGACAAATGAGTATTGGTGGAGAAGGAGAAGAGATACAAAAACCTTCACCTGCTGCTGGTACAGAATATGATGAAACTGAAAGTATAACAGAAGGAGCATTTCAAGATGCACTTGAAAGTCTTATAGATGATAGTGCTAAAGAATGGGTATACTTAACACTTCCTAAAGTAAATGTTAAGGAAATTGTTGTATCAGCAGAAAAAGTACAAGAAGATCTTAAGTTTCATTACTTTGGATATCCAACTTCTAGTCCACAAGAGTTAGAAGAGTTTGAAAAATCACGTGAGTATGGATTTAATCATTATCTAAAGTTTAAAAAGGATACTCAAAAAACTGTTAATTATTTGGTTAAGCAGTTTGAGATGAAGAAAGCAGCAGATCAATATAAGAGAGCAGCAGTATCTAAGACAGGTGTTCTTGACACTAACAAACTTCATCAGTATAAGTTAACTGAAGATATCTTTAAGAAGATTACTACTGTTAGTGATGGTAAGAATCATGGACTTGTAATGTTCCTTGACTGGTCAGGATCTATGAATCAGGTATTACTTGATACTCTTAAGCAAACTTACAATCTTATATGGTTCTGTAAGAAATCTAATATTCCATTTAGAGTTTTTGCATTCCAGAATGGACATTATCGTTATAGTGATTCTTATAGTCATAAGGCAGTTGATCCTAAAGTAAATCAACTTCATATTGGAAGTGATGTTCGTTTACTTGAATTCTTTTCTTCCAGACAGAATCCAAGATCTTTAGAAGAGTCTCTAAGACTTGTTTATCTTCAAGCATTTGCTATGAATAGTTGGAGCATGAGAATTCATCAAGAATATAATCTTGGAGGTACACCATTAGCAGAAGCAATCTATTGTGCTCGTGACATTGTTGATGAAATGAAGAAGGTTGAAAAAGTTCAGAAAGTAAATGTAGTTTGCTTAACTGATGGAGAGTCTAATCCTATGCAATATCTTTTAGAGCGTAATTCTGACTTTAGTTATAGGAGTGATGATGAATTTCTTCCAAGACAATTATGTCATTCTCATGGAAAGGTATTCTTCTTAAGAGATCCTAAGACTGGATTTACAAAGAAAATTAATCCAAGTCCTTATAATACTACAAAAGAAATAGTTGAGTTCTTTCGTAAGATAACTAGTTATAACTGGGTTGGAATTCGTTTATGCAGTAAGTCAGAAGCGAATAGAGTCTTTCGTTACTTTGTTGATGAAGAATATAGTGTTCTTGATAAGCAATGGAAGAAGGAAAGATTCGCATCTATCAAAGACAAGATGGGATTCACTGAAGCATTCTTTATGCCAGATCAGGGAATAGGTGAAGGAACTTCAGATCTTGAAGTTAAACAAAAGTCTGAAGTTGCTACTAAAGCAGAATTACAACGTGCATTTAAAAAGCATATGGGTTCTAAGATGTCCAACAAAACTATCCTTAATAAATTCATTGAGCAAATAGCATGATTATTCAAGATGATGAAACTATTGTAACTTCTATTTCAAGGGTCATCCGCAGTACTGTGGCGACCCTTCCTAATTTAGAATATAAACACCCTGAATATCCAGAAATATTTCACAATGATATTCATTTAGTAAATGAAATGTGGACATGCGATGGTCTTCGTAAGATACATTTAGAGTATGGGGAAACAAAAAATTTAGAAGTAATGCATTGTGTATTATTTCCAGATCCAAAATATAATCTACCTATATTTGGTTGTGATATTGTTGCTAATGAACATAGAGTAACTGCTGCTATTGTTGATCTATCTCCTGTTCATGGAGTAAAGGATGTTTATCAAAAGATAAAACCAATTTGTGAATCATATAATGATTTTGATTATCGTAAGTTACCAGATTGGGCAGATATATTTTCACCCTATTGTAAGTTTATGAGATTGAATGAGGACTGGGAGAAGGTTAATTATTATGAAATACTTCAGAAGTATCTTGAAGTATATTGTGAAGCAGTTAAGAATGCTGAGAAGGGATCTATTGAAGATACGTACAAACGTTATCAAGATCAAGTTTACTATTGTAAGAAACAAAAAATGAATAGGAAAACTGAAGCAGTTCTTAGTAAATGGTTTGATAAAGAATGGGCAGATAATTATATTGATAATGTTCTATTTGATAACCCACCACCAATGTTAACTTTATGAAAGAAATTAAATGGTCTGCACAGATCTTATTAAATTCAAATAGATTGACTAAAGTAGAATTCCTTTGTCATTCTAATTTAAGAGAAGATGCTGAACAGAAATGTAAAGCTCTTTTTGGTGTCTCTGATGTCCGTCAACTTAAGAGGGAGTGGACAGATTAATAAGTGTCCACACTATGTTGATTTCATAAGCCATGACTGTTATAATACATGTATAAAGAAAAACAAACAACCAATGGCTTTTGAACGTAAATTCACAGATGAAAATCTAATCGATTACCTTTCACAGTTTGGAAGGGAAATCACATCAGTTAATGTTAAATCTGCTGCAGACCACCTTGGAGTCCAAGTGCAGAGTGTTACTAAAAGAATGAATAAGATTGGTCGTTTGACTAAAGTTGCTCGTGGTAAGTGGTACTTGACAGCACAAGATTTAATCGATGCTTATGAAGCACCTGCTGCTACACCTGCAATAGAAGTAAATTACATTCCTGATAAAGATCCAACTTATGTTCCTTTTGGTAATTTCAGTTCTATCAAAAAGATTATTAAATCTAAACTGTTTTATCCAGCATTTATCACTGGACTATCAGGAAATGGTAAGACCTTATCTGTAGAACAAGCAGCAGCAGATCTTAATAGAGAATTAATTCGTGTAAACATTACTATTGAAACAGATGAAGATGATCTTATTGGCGGTTTCCGTCTTGTCGATGGGAGTACTGTTTGGCACAACGGACCTGTTGTTGAAGCACTTGAACGTGGAGCAGTGCTCTTACTGGACGAAATCGATCTCGCATCCAACAAAATCCTCTGCTTGCAATCCATCCTAGAAGGTAAGGGTGTATTCTTGAAAAAGATTGGTAAGTATGTTAGACCTGCTGCTGGTTTCAATATTATTGCTACTGCTAATACTAAAGGTAAAGGATCTGATGATGGAAGATTCATTGGTACTAACGTTCTTAATGAAGCATTCCTAGAAAGATTTCCAATTACTTTTGAGCAAGAGTATCCTTCTGCTACTATTGAAAGTAAGATCCTTATCAATCAAGGATGTGATCAAGACTTTACTGATAACCTTATCAAGTGGGCAGGCGTTATTCGTAAGACATTCTTTGACGGTGGTGTTGATGAAGTTATTACAACTCGTCGTTTGGTTCATATCGTTCAGGCATATAAGATCTTTGGTGATCGTTTGACTGCTATTACGAATTGTGTCAATCGTTTCGATGATGATACTAAGCAGTCTTTCCTCGATTTATACACAAAGGTTGACGCAGGAGAAGAAGAGGAGTATAATGATGGGGAATAACACCCCTTCATTATGAATAGGAAATACAATGAGGAGGAGTATCTAAAAGAGATCTCTGAATACATTGCAAATACATACCGAGGTCATTATTCTGTAGGAAACGTACAGACTCTTGACCTCATTGACTCTGTGGGTGATGCTGAAGCATTCTGTAGGAGTAATGTCCTAAAGTATGCTTCTCGATATGACCGAAAGGGTACAGCAAGAAAGGATATCATAAAGATTATTCATTATGGTATACTATTACTGCACTTCAACGATAAACGTGAGAAGGCAGACCGTATAAACGCAGGTAACACCACTGCATTCGCCGTTGATTATGACAAATGACTGTAATTACTAAACCAACAATTGAAGTACTTAAGAACTTTTGTTCTATTAATAAATCTATTGTTATTAAACCTGGCAATCAAATTGCAACATTGAGTATCAATAAGAACATACTTGCTATTGCAGATGTTGAGGAACAGTTTGATTCTCAGATTTCTATCTACGATTTGGGAGTGTTCCTTGGAGGATTATCATTATTTGATCAACCAAAGATTGATACTTCAAAGAATAACTATCTAACAGTTAGTGATACTTCTGGTCGTTCTAAGACTAGATTCTTTTATGCAGATCCAGATGTAATTACTCAACCTCCAGAAAAAGAAATCACCCTTCCTAGTATTGATGTTGATTTTAAATTAGATTCTAATGTACTATCCCAACTACAACGTGCTGCAAGTGTTTATCAACTTCCAGATCTTTGTTTGTATGGAGATGGAACTGACATTCAACTTCGTGTAACTGATAAGAAGAATGATAGTTCTAATAGTTTCTCTGTATCTGTTGGTAGCACTACAGATGAATTCTGTTATTGCTTTAAAGTTGAGAACTTAAAACTATTACCAGGTTCTTATCAAGTCTCTGTTAGTAAAACTAATGTTGCTCTATTTCAAGGAGATGGTATTAAATACTTTATTGCATTAGAACCAAACACATGATATGAATGATTTTTTATGGGTAGAGAAATACAGACCTCAGAAAGTTGAGGATTGTATACTTCCTACAGATGTGAAGACCACCTTTAAGAGTTTTATAGAGCAAGGGGAGATACCAAATCTTCTCTTGTCAGGAACTGCTGGAGTTGGCAAGACCACCATTGCGAAAGCATTGTGTAATGAATTAGGAGCAGATTTTTATGTCATTAATGGGTCTGATGAGGGTCGATTCTTGGACACTGTACGCAATCAGGCAAAGACCTTTGCTGCTACTGTTTCTCTTACATCTGAATCTCGTCATAAAATTCTTATTATTGATGAAGCAGACAATACGACACCCGACGTACAACTCCTCTTACGGGCCTCGATTGAGGAGTTCCAGAAAAACTGCCGTTTCATATTCACGTGTAACTTTAAGAATAAAATCATAGAACCATTACATAGTAGAACAACAGTAATTGATTTCAATGTTAGAGGAAAAACTAAACAAACTCTCGCAGCTCAGTTCTTTGAGCGATGCAGAGACATCCTTACCAGAGAGAAGGTACGGTTCAATGACAAAGTGGTTGTCGAGATCATCCAAAAATACTTCCCAGACTTCAGAAGAACAATCAATGAACTCCAAAGATATAGTTCAACAGGTTCTATCGATACTGGAATCCTCGCAACGCTAGGTGATGCTAACATTGATAGTTTAGTATTATGTCTTAAAGATAAGAAGTTTGCTGAGGTTAAGAAGTGGGTTACACAAAATCTAGATAGTGATGCTACGATTATTATGCGAAAGTTGTATGATAATCTTAGTCCTATGATGGACGGACCTAGTGTTGCTGCTGCGGTATTAATTATTGCAGAGTATCAGTATAAGTCTGCATTCGTTGTAGATCAAGAGATAAACCTATTGGCTTGTCTCACTCAAATTATGTTGGAGTGTAATTTTAAATGACTATAGACAAACAAAAATTAAGAGCACAAGTTAAATCCAGATGGTATTATATCTTCTGGGGTGCTGCTACTGTATCAGTATTTGCTGGACAGATGCATGTTGGTAATGGATTTAATAGGATGTCAGAAGCACTTGAAAAAGTATTAGAGACTCCTATAATATTAGATCTTGGTCCTCCAGTGTACCCTCACAATGACCACCCTATGATAATCAGATGATTACTAAAGTAGAACTATTACACCATAGACTTCAAGCAGTCTTAAGAGAACATACATTCTCTGGTAAGAATGCTCTTGAATATCTTGGTGAAGATGAACGTGGCCACAAATATAATATTGCTGGCAACGAGGTTTATGTTGATCAGATTGAAGAATTTGAAGCAGGTGAAGAAGATGATTTATGATATTGATGACATGCGTGAAGAAGTATTAAGGATGTTAAAGAAAGATTGTTACCGTAAAGGTGAATACAAACTTTCTTCAGGTAAGATTAGTCCTCACTATGTTAATTGTAAACCACTTACTTTACATTGTAGAGGATTATGTTACGTTAGTTTTATGATGCTTGACTTCATTGAAGAAGCAAGTGTAGCAGTAGGAGGTTTGACTCTTGGTGCTGATCCTCTTGTCAGTGGTGTTGCTATGGCAGCAGCATTAGATGAGCAAACTATCAATGGATTAATTGTTCGTAAAGAACCTAAAGGTCATGGTACGGGAGCATGGATAGAAGGACCCTTGCCAGAAAAAGGTTCTCGTGTTACAGTGTTAGAGGATGTAGTTACAACAGGTGCATCTGCTATTAAGGCAGCACATAAATTGCGTGATGCAGGTTATTGTGTAGAACGTGTTGTTTCTATTGTCAATCGTCAGGAAGATGTAGAGATAGATGAAGCAATGGAATCAGAAGGACTAGAACTTTACAGCATTTACACCTTGGAGGAAATTATCAATGCCAGCTAGAAAAAGTGTCGCCGAATTAAAAGATCGTAAAGGTGGCAATATCATCAATCTTTCTTTTGGTCAAAATGAAGGACCGCTTATAGAATGTCTTGACCAGTTAGTAAAAGATGATTGTGCAACGAGTAGATCTGCATGGTTAAAAGATCAAATTCGTATCAAGTATAGAGAGTTAAAAAATAGATGAGTTCATTAAAGACACCTCTTAGATATCCTGGTGGTAAGTCACGTGCCGTTAAAAAGATGGCACAATTCTTTCCTGACTTCTCTAAGTTTAAATCATATAGAGAACCTTTTATTGGTGGTGGATCTGTAGCATTATATGTTACACAGATGTACCCTCATTTGGATATATGGGTTAATGACTTGTATGAACCGTTGGTTAATTTTTGGACTCAGTTAAGAGACAATGGTCAAGAACTTCAAGACGAACTTGTTAATATTAAAATTGCTCATCCTAATCAAGATTCTGCAAGATGTCTCTTTGCAGAAATGAAATCACGAGTAGATAATGGTAATGAACTTGATAGAGCAGTATCTTTCTATGTTGTTAACAAATGTAGTTTTAGTGGTCTGACTCAATCAAGTTCTTTCTCAGCACAGGCAAGTGATTCTAATTTCTCGATGAGGGGTATTGAAAAACTAGTGGAGTATAGTGATGTCATTCAAGATTGGAAAATCACCAACAAAGAATACAAAGAACTTTACACTGATAGTATGGATACTTTTACATATCTTGATCCTCCTTACGCAATCGGATCAGCGTTGTATGGAAAGAAAGGAGGGATGCACAAGCACTTCGACCATGAAAAGTTCTTTGAGAACTGTGACAAATGGTGTTGTCCTATGATGGTTTCTTATAATTCTGCAAATGAGATTCTAGAAAGGTTTATTGATTGGGATGCACAAGAGTACGATCACACATATACTATGAGATCAGTAGGTGATTATATGAAGAATCAGCAAGAACGTAAAGAGTTGCTTTTATTAAATTATGCCATACGATGATCGTTATCCTCTTAAAGATTATCTGAATTCCATTAATCTTAATAAAGATTACTTAATGGATGAAGATCCTGCTTGGGAAAAGAATTATCCAGCATATGTTATAAACAAATGCTTGTCACATCATCTTGATACACTAGCATATGCTAACGAGATGAATCGTTATTCAGGACTTGATAGGAAATTACAATATGATTTTCTTATAAATATCGTGAGACCCCGAAAGAGATTTTCTCCTTGGGGTAAGAAACAAAAGATAGATGATCTTGATCTTGTTAAGCAATACTATGGTTATAGTAATGAAAAAGCAAAGCAGGCTTTGAGGATTTTATCTCCGCAACAACTAGATTTTATTAGAACAAAACTGAATAAGGGAGGTAAGAAATGAATGAACTAAAGGAAGTTCAGTGGACTAAGGATGATATGGTGGAGGTCAGTTTAAAAGAACCTGATGACTTCCTTAAAGTTCGTGAGACACTTACTCGTATTGGTGTAGCATCTCGTAAAGAAAAAAAGTTATATCAGTCTTGTCATATACTTCATAAGAAGGGACAGTATTACATAGTACATTTTAAAGAACTATTTGCTCTAGATGGTAAGAAGGCCAACCTATCAGAGAATGATGTTCAAAGACGTAATAGAATTATTAAACTATTATCTGACTGGGGGTTAGTTGAAATAGTTAAAGAAGAAGTAATTAAAGATGCAGCACCACTTAGTCAAATAAAGGTTATTGCATATAGAGAAAAAGATCAGTGGTTTTTAGAGTCCAAATATAACATCGGTAAAAAAAGACAACCTTCAGAATGATATATAATATGTGAATATGCATAGGTTATATGGCTGAAGAAGTAAAGGAAGAAGTTCTTGAAGAAGAACATTCTGTAGAAGAAGAAAAAAAGAAAGGTATCTTTGGTAAAGTAAAAGATGCTATACTACCAGATGCTGAAGAACAAGCAGCAATCATTAGTACAGCTGTTCGCATCACCGTTCTCGGCTGGTCGGGGGCTATCTTGACTTTAAACTACGTTTCTATACCAGGTATACCACAACAGAAAATTGATCCGACATTTATAGCTTCGGTTTTTACTGGAGTTTTAGCTAGCTTCGGAATTCAGACAGCTTCTAAGAAGGG